>Ga0307478_10000050_pt1 | contig 138563 bp, 116 predicted proteins | sample atmos_gasesECM4C_2_FD_203713 | JGI IMG/M metagenome (GOLD analysis project Ga0307478, IMG submission 203713) | Hardwood forest soil microbial communities from Morgan-Monroe State Forest, Indiana, United States - atmos_gasesECM4C_05 | ecosystem: Environmental > Terrestrial > Soil > Temperate...
TGTAGAGCGTTGTCAGCGCGCCTCCCGGTGTGATTCTGAAGACCGTACCACGACCGTTGGCTCCGCCTTCGGCGGTCGTCCCATAGAAAATCCCGTCGGCGGCTAGCACCAGCGACTCTGGTCCGACAGGGCATCCGGGCTGGGCGCAAAGATTGTAAGCTCCGAATTTGCCTTTCGGATGTGATCCTGAAAATCGCGCCGTTAGTGCCGTCGGTCACAGCATTAGTCGTCCCATAGAAATCTCCGTCTGTGCCTTAGGGTAAAGATCGTGCCGCAGCCATCCACTTCGTCAGTGCAATTGCCCTTGTAAATACCGCCCAGGCTGGTCGTGCCGTAGAAAATTCCGCTAGTCACCTGTAACAATCCGCCCTCCTTCCATTACGCATGCAGCAAAGCAGCAGCACGATATCATCACGACAACTTCTTCTTGGCAAATGGAACCGCATAGGCAGCGGCAGGATTGTGCGAAATTGCCGTCGCAGCCTTGCGATAATACTCCAACGCTTTGTCCTTCTCGCCAAGTTTTTCGTAGGTCTGGCCAATCAAACACTGGATGAATGGATCGTTCTGGTTCGCTTGATTCAGTTGCTCAAGCGCTGTTTTGTAGTCTCCCGTATAGAACGCCACGTAACCTTTCAGCGATGGGAAAAATGGTGCTTGCTCAGGAATCGCGCCTTTGTCGAGGATAGCTTTTGCCGCAGCAACGTGCTTTTGGGCCTCCGCCTGGTCGCCGCGTCGAGCAGCGATGCGAGCTTGCGCGTGCTCCCAACGGAAATTCCATAGGTCTTGTCGAGCGGGTTTAATGTCGGGTTCCTTCAGTCCTGTGTCGTGGCCAATTTGATACCACTTGTAAGCGGCGTCCAAGTCACCGGAATCAAGACACACTCGTGCCGTCTCGTCCGCAGTCTCTCCTTGCTGAAAGAAGTTCTTCGCTCTTCCGTGGAAATCGAAAACCTGTTGTTGGTACTCAATTGTCTTCTTGCAATTCCCCTCGAAGGCATATGAGATCGCCATCGCTCTCTGAGCGGACGCCTTGTTCTCGGGCGTGTCTGCCACGTCGATTGCCTTCGTGAAATACTTCCGAGCTTCCTCGCCGTTCCCCATTAAGTCAAGTACGCTCCCGGCGGCGATGTCGGCAGGAACTGAATTCGGCGAGGTCTGGAGAGTCTGGCGATATAGCGCCAACGCCTCTTGCATCTTTCCTTCGCGCATCAACTGTTGGCCTTGTTTGATGAACTCAGGTTGTTGCGGTTGGGCGGGCATTTGTGCGAATAGCGGATTCACAGAACCGAGAACGACAAGTAACGCCGAAGCAATCGCGCCGATGGTCAGTTTCATGGCCTGATTATAAATCGCTACGAGGCGTAGCATCTGCTTATGAGCGGAATACCTCCAGAGCCCCAACTCTAACCGTTCCGATCTGTCGATAGCTGCTAATCTCCTTGTTCGACAAGAGCCGGACGAGGAAGAAGGCGAAGAAGATGATGGTGATCACAAAGAAAATGACGATGATGCGGATGACCGTGAACCGAACTTGACGAAGGTTGCATTATCGTGGAGCAGCGGCAAAGACAGCGCCTGGACGCTGCACTTGCTGCGAGAACGACTCGATGTCGAGGTCGTAGCCCTGATTACGACCTTCAACTCGCAAGCGAACCGCGTGGCGATGCATGCGGTGCGGCGTGCATTAGTGGAAGCGCAGGCCGAGCGAACCGGACTCCCGCTCTGGTCGGTGGAACTGCCCTGGCCCTGCTCAAACCTGGAATATGAAGAGCGGATGCGTGGCGTGTGTGAGCGTGCGACGGCTGAGGGAATCACCGCCGTCGCCTTCGGAGACCTGTTTCTTCAGGAGATTCGCGACTATCGAGTGCGGCAATTGCAGGGGAGCGGACTCGAACCGATGTTTCCGGCCTGGCACATCCCGACCGAACAACTGGGTCGAGATATGATCGCAGCTGGCGTGAAAGCAAAGATTACTTGCGTGGATCCCTCGAAGCTTGCGAAGTCGTTTGCCGGTCGTGAGTACGACCTGAGTTTACTGCGGGCTCTGCCCCCCGGAATTGACCCGTGCGGCGAAAACGGAGAATTTCATACCTTCGCTTACGATGCGCCGGTGTTCTCTCGTCCCATCGAAGTGCGGACAGGCGTAGTTGTCGAACGTGATGGCTTTGTGTTTGCCGATCTGCTTCCATAAATGACCACCATTCGTGGCATGGATGCAGGAGTGCACGATAATGACCTGCCCAAGAGCCTCCTGCTGTAATGCCCGGCAAGCGCGTGAGTGACAAATCCGCATTTGGCAAGCGAAGTTTTGAATCTAGTGGGCAGCAGGGCTCTCACGTCCGTCAGAAATTGCAAATGAAACTTGCACTAAGTAAGGTATTAGAAAACGTACTGAAGATCGCTCTCGCAAGATCTGGAGCTCGTGACTCAGATAGCCTACTACGCAACAACTTTTGATGGGGCTCACCCGCAAGCTGCAGAAAAGAATGGTAGGCGCGGCAGGAATTGAACCTGCAACCCTCGGATTAGAAATCCGATGCTCTATCCGTTTGAGCTACGCGCCCGCGGTTGATGATGTCCCCACGATTTTACATCGCCATCGCCTCTGGATGTTACCTGGGCAAGGCCGCTTAGTCCGCTCGTTGTCCGCTGTCGACCATCCAAATTGGCCGATCGGCTTCCATTTTCATGGTAGGCAAGCGCCTCGGGCACGAGTACAATCAGATTCTCCCCTTCTGCCAACATCACAGGTATATACTTTATAGTTTTGTAAGCATGAGCTTGGCTGGTGAAGTACCTTGATTTGTGCAGTATGCACGCCTGATGGGTTAACCACATGAATGGGCCGAAAACCCCGCGCGATGACGCTCCCGACGCAAATTCGCGAGGCCTGCGCGCACCGGTCAAGGGCGAAAGTTCCTCCAGCGGTACTCCGCTAAACCCCGATCCACGAAGCCCGCTTCCATTCGATCCCGACGTCACGATGGTAGATCTCGACGCCACCTTGATCGACGTGGTTCGGACGCCACCTCCGGCCCCTCGCAGTCTGTCGAACCTTTTCGTCAGCGCAGCCATACTCCAGCTGGGCGATGTGCTGGGTGGACGTTATGAAGTCTTGCAGCTTCTCGGCGAAGGTGGAATGGGCGCGGTGTACAAGGCGAAAGACCGCGAGCTGGACCGCTTTGTTGCGCTGAAAGTGATTCGCCGCGACCTGGCCTCCAATGCAGCGATTGTCGCCCGCTTCAAGCAGGAGCTTCTGCTGTCCCACCAAGTGACTCATAAGAACGTGATCCGCATCTACGATCTCGCAGATGCCGATGGGGTCAAGTTCATCACCATGGAGTTCATCGAGGGAGCGGACCTGCGGCGTCTGCTCATGGAACGCGGCAAGTACACTCCGGAAGAAGCAGTAGAGACAATTCGCGAAACTTGTTTTGCGCTCTATGCAGCCCACAGTGTAGGTGTGATTCACCGCGATCTGAAACCGCAGAACATCATGCGGGACATGCAAGGACGCACCCTGGTGATGGACTTCGGCCTGGCACGTTCGGTGGACTCGGACGGCATGACTAATACCGGAGCCCTCGTCGGAACCATGGAGTACATGTCCCCCGAGCAGGCCGTCGGCAAGGAACTGGATCAGCGGTCCGATATTTTCGCGCTGGGGCTCGTGTTCTTCGAATTGCTCACCGGCAATACTCCGTACAAGGCGGACACTGCGATCGCCAGCCTGCTCAAGCGCAACCAGGAACGCGCCATCCCCGCGGTGGATATGGATCCCTCGATTCCCAAGGGATTGAGCGACATCGTGGCCAAATGTCTGGAGCGTGAAGTGGATCAGCGCTACCAGACCGTGCAGGAGATCCTAAACGATCTCGATGCCTTTCAGGGGAAGCGTCCGGTTTCAGCGTCACTGATCTCTGCGCCCTTTCCAACTTCGAAAAAAGCTTTGCCGGTGTGGCAGTGGGCGACGGCCGTGCTTGCAATCGTGATCGCGCTTGCAGGATGGATGTTGCGCGGCCGGCTTATCCCCGCTGCCGGCAAAAGCGCTCACGGGCCAGTGGCATCGCTTGCCATTCTGCCTTTCCGCAACGCTTCCGGGGACGCCAGTCTCGACTGGCTCGGCGCCAGTCTCGCCGAAATGTTGAGCACGGACGTGGGGCAGTCGGCCAGCTTGCGCATGGTCTCCTCCGACCGCCTCCACCAGGTGCTGAGAGACCTGCACCTCAATCCGAGTTCGCAGCTTGACCCGCAAATGCTAAAGCAGTTGGGTGAATTCAGTAACGCGCAGACGCTGGTATGGGGGCAATACGTAAAAGTCGGCGATCAGATTCGCATCGATGCCACGTTGCAGGACTTAAAACGCCAACGCACTTCGAGTCTGAAGGTGGAAGCGCAGTCAGAAAAAGATTTGCTGGCCGCCGTGGACCGCCTCTCCCAGTCCATCCGTGAAAATCTCGCGCTCTCCCCGGAAATTGTGAAGGAGCTCCAGGCGCAGGCTTTCCGGCCGTCATCGAAATCCACCGAAGCGCTGCGAGACTACAACCAGGGGATTGAACTGGTGCGCCAAGGGAACAATCTGGAGGCACAAAAGAAGTTTGACTCCGCAACTCAAGAAGATTCCGACTTTGCTCTGGCGTTTTCGCGGCTGGCGCAAACCTACTCAAACCTGGGCTATGACAACGAAGCGGAGCGCTATTCGCGCCGCGCGGTGGAACTGAGCGCATCGCTGCCGACGTCGGAAAGATATCTGATCGAGGCCAGCAACGCCCGCATTCAGAACGACACGCAGAAAGCCATCGCTGCCTATCAGAACATTGTGAAGGTCGCGCCGGAAGATCCAGACATTCAATTTACGCTGGCTTCGCTCTACGAGGATGCCAACGACTTCGACAATGCCCGCCTGCATTTGGCGACAGTACTGGAGCAGGACCCGAAGTATGTGGATGCTCTCCTGGCCAGCGGCCGGGTCGAGATTAAGAGCGGCAATCCGCAAAATGGTTTGGACTTTCTCAACCGCGCCCTGACTCTGGCCATTCAACTCGATAACCAGGAAGAAAAGGCGGCCATCCTGCAAGCCATCGGCGTCGCCTACCGGCTTACCGACAAGCCTCAGGAAGCGTTGCGAAATTATCAAGAGTCGATGGCGATTAAGAAACAGATTGGCGACAAACGCGGCATCGCCGTCAGCCTGAATGAAAGTGCGCAGGCGCAGGTGATGCTGGGCCAGCGCGATGCGGCCCTCGCCAGTTACAAAGAGGCGCTCCAGATCCGGCGCGAGATCGGCGACAAACGCGGCGTGGCTGACACGTTGAACGATCTTGCCAACTTTTACCAGGATGCAGCGCAACCCGACGAGGCACTCAAGCTATATAAAGAAGCGCTACAGTCCAATCGCGATCTGGCTGATGAATCCGGCCAGGCCATGATCCTCAACAATATCGGCACATCGTACCTTTCCAAGGGACAATATCAGGATGCGCTGACTTACTATCAGCAAGCCTTGCAGCTTCGCGAGAAATTGAAAGTTCCGGACGACATCGCGGAAACCATTCGCAACCTGGCCGCGACTGACACCAAGCTGGGCCAGTACGACGAAGCCTTGGCACAATATCTGAAGGCTCTGGATTTGCGCCGTAGCACGGGCGACAAGCGTGGCGCCGCCGTAACCTCTTACGACATGGGAAGTGTATTCGCCTATCAGGGCCGCTTCGGTGCCGCCTTAAACGCGCGTCAGGAAGCGCTAAAGACGTTTCGCGACTTACAGGATCGCAGTTATTGGATGGGCGAAATCCTGAGTGGCTACGGAGAGTCGTTGGTGCAAGCCGGCCGCGGGGATGAAGCGAAATCAAGTCTCGACGAAGGCCTGGCACTGGCTCGCGAACTGAAAAATGAGAGTTTGGCTTCTCAACTCTTGCGCTTCCAGGGAGACAGCGCAGCTTATGGCGGCGATTATAAAGGTGCGCGTGAGCTCTACGAACAGTCGCTGCAGTCGGCGATTCGTGCCAAAGATGCTGAGAACACTCTGCTGAGCAAGCTTGCACTGGCACGCAACGATCTACAGCAGGGACGCGCGGCGGCGGCCATATCTACGTTGAAGGATTTGTCCCAGCAGGCCGAAAGCCAGGGACTCAAGTACGAAGCGGTGCAGTGTTCTTTGGATCTGGGCGAAGCTCTCATCAACACCAAAGCCGTGCCCCAGGCGCGGGTAGAGCTGGAGCGGGCGCTAACCCGGAGCGAAAAACTGGGGCTGCGCTCGTTGCAGGCGCGGGCGGAATATCTGCTGGCAACGGTGTCACGTCTTAGTGGAAGCAATTCGCTGGCATTGGACCACTATCATCAGTCGCTGCGCCTGCTGGACGATATCCGCAAAGAAGCTGGCAACGACAAGATCATGAACCGCGCCGACTTCGCCGCCATGTCAAACGATATCAAGCGCTGGGCCCCATCCTCGAAGACATAAAAGCCGGGCACACTCATTCATTTTCTATGAGCAAGAAATCATTCGCGATTGTTGGTGCTGGAGGCGTTGGCGGGTACTTCGCGGCCGTCCTGGCGCGGGCTGGCTATCCGGTTTCAGTGGTGGCTCGCGGAGCACAGCTTGAGGCCATCCGCCGGGATGGCCTGCGAATCCTAAGCCCGAAGGGCGATTTCACGACTAAGGTCGAGCAAGCCAGCGACAAGCCGGAAGATCTCGGCCCGGTGGACGCCGTCATTCTTGCGGTCAAGGCATGGCAGGTCACCGAAGCCGCGACCGAAATGCGGCCACTCCTGACGCCGACGACCAGGGTGCTCCCGCTTGAGAATGGAGTTGAGGCGACCGCGCAGGTGCAGCAGGTTCTTGGCCCCAAGCATTCGCTGATGGGCCTTTGCCGAATCGTTGCTTTCGTGGTTTCCCCAGGCTGCATCCGCCACGGTGGGCTCGATCCCACGATTGCCCTCGGGGAGCCGGACGGTTCGGCCTTGTCCGGGAATGCGCTTGCGTTGGCGGAAGCCCTCAAAGCCGCGGGCGTCACCGTTCAAACGCCTCCAGACATTCACGCCGCTCTGTGGGAAAAGTTGATCTTCATCGCCGCCCTAAGTGGTACAGGCGCTGTGACGAGATCGACTATCGGCGAAGTTCGCACCTGCCCGCCCACTCGCGAACTTCTGCGGCAGTTGATGGAAGAGGTAGCCGCCGTCGCCCGCAGCCGCGGCATTCGTCTCTCCGAAGATGTCGTCAAGCAAACGCTAGCCTTTGTAGACGCCAGCCCCGCCGATGGCACCGCGTCCATGCAGCGAGATATAGCGGCGGGAAAACCGTCTGAGTTGGAAGCCATCATCGGCGCCGTAGTTCGTTTCGGCGACGAGACTGCAGTTTCGACACCGGCGATGGATTACGTTTATGCCAGCTTGCTGCCGCAGGAGAAGCGGGCGCGGCGGCACCATTGACCTGCCATTACGAGTTCTCGGCAGGGAGAGTGCGCCACATAACCGCAAGCATCTTCAGTTGTGTGACTACCCCACCGTAGGTAAATGCAACCCATTTGCGAGTTACGGGACACAACTGTGAGGCTAGGGTGTTATCTTGAACACCACGCCGCAGCCGGACGGGGGATTACACCCGGCGTTACCGCCCTCCTCCGCCACTCCGTAAAGATTGCCGGAAGTATCCAAGGCCAAGCCCCCAACCGGAACCGCGCCATCCGACCCTCCCGTGAAGCTATAGAGCACAGTCTCTTCGCCGGACGTGTTTAGTTCGTACACTACCCCACAGCCGTTTCCGTTACAGTTGGGATAGGCCCCGCCGCCATAAGTAATGCCGTACAGATTCCCTGCCGTGTCCATGACCACCGGGCCCGGGCCTGCCCCATCCGCACAATTAGGAAGCGAACAGAATTCGAATTCCATGGTCTGCCTCCAAATCCCGTTTCCTTGAGGCGACAACTCAAAGAGCGTCCCGCACCCCGTGGGGCATCCCCCTGTACCGCCCTGCTGGGTTTCGCCGTACAGGTTACCCGCGGAATCAATTATCGAGACCGAGGGATACCAGCCGTCCTCGTCGAAGGTTTGCAAGACAGTGAGGTTGCCGCTCTGGTCCAGCTTGTAGACCGTTCCAAAACCGCTGTTGCAGAATCCGATGCCTCCATAGTGCGTAGCACCATAAAGCTGGCCAGCATTGCGTACGATTACGCCGTCGGGGAAGCAGCCGTCGGAGCCGCCGGTGAAACTGTGGAGCACGGTTTCATTTCCTTGCGTATCGATTTTGAAAATTGTGCCGTAGCCGTACGAACCGCCGAACGTTGTGGTGCCGAAGAAGTTTCCGGCGTCCCGAACAAGGGGTGAAGTAGGAGCGAGACCGTTGGGCGCGCCCTGAAATTTGTACGTCCTTTCCTTGCCGGTCTTAGTCAGCTCGAAGGCGACGCCGCACCCTCCCACACCACGGCACGCAGGGGGGTCGTCGCCACCCTCCTCGGCGGTTCCATAAAAATTTCCCGCGGAATCTCGAAATAGGCCCGCCACTGGAAATTGGCCGTTCTTGCCATCGAAACTGTACAGTGCAACCAGCGTGCCAGCCTCGTTCAGCATGAAGATAGTGCCGCAACCCAAGGTGGCACATCCCCCATTACCACCCTCGCCCGTCGTTCCGTAGAGATTGCCAGCCGAATCTCGGATCAGCGCTCCGAGTGGTTCCTCGCCATCGCTCGGCGCACCATCAAAGGTATGCAGAACCGTGAACGTCTGCGCGTGAGAGGGTATGACTGCCAACAGCAGCCCGAACGTCAGAACGGCCAAAAAGTCGCGCAACTCTCTCGGGTTCGTCTTCATACCGAGGATTCTACTTCTTCCTTCTATTGCGCCTGTCGAAGATTTAGGAAATATTTAGGCAAAGAATTAGGGCTTTTGGGGCAGTTTCCCGAGAAGAGAGCGCAGTCACGGCAATCGAATCAAAGGGGTTTTAGGTGTCACGCCTGCCACGTGAGGCAACCACCGACCCGAGCCGCGGTTCCCTGAATCGCTGCTCACGGCAATGTTTTGAAACGACTGCGACAAGGGCGGGCTGTATCCCGTCGGTGTCCCTCCTGCCGGCTTCCCGCTTTTCCCCCTTGCTCCACAGCCCCACCCTCAGCGAAGATGCTTCCATCTCCCTAACGCTGCATGGCGAACAAACTCAAACTCGCCCGCGAAAAGAATCTTTCACCCGCCGCTGCCAAGCTTCGCCTGCTAAAACGCCTGCGGTGTACATTGAAGTTCGAGAAGCGTGCGTGGGACGGCGGCGCACAGTTGGTGGCGGGCGTGGACGAAGTCGGCCGCGGATCGTTGTTCGGGCCGGTGGTTGCCGCTGCGGTTATTCTTGACCCTGCATATCGTATTCGCGGTCTGCGCGATTCAAAGCTATTGCCCGCCGAACGCCGCGAAGTTCTGGCGGAACGCATTCGCGAACATGCCGTCGCCTGGGCCATCGCCGCCGTGGACGCTGCCCGCATCGATCAAATCAATATTTACCAGGCTTCGCGGGTAGCCATGCGCGAAGCCGTCATGAAGTTGCAGCCGGGCGCGAATCACTTACTGATCGACGCCATGCGTTTGGATTGCAATTTGCCGCAGCAAGCCATCATTCACGGCGATGCGCTGTCCGCCTCCATCGCCGCCGCGTCGATATTGGCCAAAGTCGAGCGCGACCGCATGATCTGCGAATGGGACCCGGTCTTTCCCGCGTACCGTTTGGCGTCGAATAAAGGCTACAGCACGCCACATCATCTGGCAGCACTGCGTGAGCACGGGCCGTCTCCCTTACACCGCCAGTCGTTTGCGCCGGTGTGGAGCAATCCTGTGCCGCAAGAAGTATTGGCCTTCATGCTCAACGAAAAGCCGGAAGAGATACTGAGCGAGATGCTGGAAGTCAGCGAAGTTGCCGTCTGAGGAAATCTAAACCGCCCTTCCCAGCTTGGCGCTCACCTCCTTGGCTAAAATCTCCACCGTCTGCATCTTGGTTTCCGCCTGTGCGGGGAGCTCTGGAACTTGCAATGCCATTTCACAAGAAAGCAGCAATGCGGTAAGAGTGTCATTCAATTCGTGGCGTAAGCCCTGCTCAGCTTCGTTTCTCGCGGCCAGCACTTCGCGCTTGCGCCGAAGCAACGCCCAGCGCACTTCCCGCGCCGCGCGCGCAATCCCAGTGACGGCAAAGTTAAGATAAACCGGCGCCGCCGATCCCAGGTACTTGAGCACGGTTTCGTGTTCGTCAGGTTGCGCATCCAGCAAAAGCAGGTCCAGGACCACCGCCGAGAACTCTTTTTCCTTCAACTGGAGGACTGCTTCCTGCAGGCCGGCGCACACCATCACCGGCTCGTTAGTCGCGGTTTGCAGCGCCTGAGCGCATTCCTGAGCCTTGGCAACTGAGGTAATCAGCAAGATCATGGCAGAACAGATAGCACGTCATCTGCCACAAAAATGCCATTGAAAATGCAAGGCTTCGCTTGGAGACCAGACTACGCTCGTCCCTCTGCGGGAATACGCGGCCCGAGCTAACACTCCAGGGAACCGTATTCTTTTAGCTTGCGGTAGAGAGTAGTCTTGCCGATCCCCAGCAGGCGCGCCGCCAGCAGTTTATCGCCGTTGAGTTGCAGGATGGTGCCCAGGATGGTCTGCTTTTCCAGTTCCGACATCGGAATAATCTTAGCCGAGCCGTGCTGGTCGATCGTCACATGCCCGTTACCTCCGCTCATTCCACTGGGCAGATCGGTCAACTGGATTTCCGGGCCGCTATTCAGGGCACAGGCTCGTTCCAGACAGTTCTCCAACTCGCGCACATTCCCCGGCCAGTCGTGGGCCATCAGGGCTTTCATAGCGCCGTCGCTCAGAGTACATTGCCGTCCAGCATCGTGAGCCACGCGGTCGAGGAAGCGTCCCGCCAGCAGTGGGATGTCCTGCCGCCGCTCCCGCAAGGCAGGAATCTTCAGGCTCAGCACATTCAGCCGGAAATACAAATCCCGGCGGAATGTGCCCTGGGCGACGGCTTGCTCCAGGTCACGGTTGGTCGCCGCCAGAATTCTTACATTGATGGCGAGGCGCTTGGTGCTGCCCACCGGCCGGATTTCTTTTTCCTGAATCGCGCGCAACAACTTGGCCTGAAGGTCGACTGGCATCTCGCCGATTTCGTCGAAGAACACAGTGCCGCCTTCGGCCATGCTTAACAGTCCGTCCTTGGCTTGCACCGCCCCGGTAAAAGCTCCTTTCACATAACCGAACAATTCGCTTTCGATCAGCGTGGGCACCAACGAGCCACAATCCACTGGAAGAAAAGGCTTGTCGCGAAAAGGGCCGGAGTAATGAATGGACCGAGCCACCAGTTCTTTGCCAGTACCGCTTTCCCCCAGGATCAACACCGGGTGATGGCTCTGCGCCGCCTTGGCGATCATGCGGTACAGCCGTTCCATATCTGGCGCCGTGCCCACGATGCCGCAAAATCCCTGCTTCGATTTGATTCTCTCGCGCAGGATCCGATTTTCACTTTTAAGTTTCAGGTGGCTCGACACACGTTCCAGCAGACTGCGCAATTCGTCCATGGTGAACGGTTTAGTTACGTAGTCATAGGCGCCGTTCTTCATGGCCTGCACCGCTGACTGCACAGTGCCGAAACCAGTCACTACAATGACTTCAGTGTCCGGCCGCTGCTGCTTGATTTTGTGCAGAGCCTCCATCCCTCCCGTTCCCGTAAGCTTCAGGTCGAGCAGAACCACGTCGATGGCGTGCGACTCCAGCAGGCGGTAGATATGCTCAGCCGAATCGGCGGCCAGGGCGTTGTAGCCCAGGTTGCGGGCAACTTCGCGGCAAGCTTCGCGTACCGTGCGATCGTCGTCAACGATCACCAGGTTCAGAAAATTCGCAGTTTCGGACTTTTGCGGATAGATGGCAGGCGCGGTGGCAGTACTCATACTTGTTTTCCTTGTCTTTCAGTTTGAGGATCTGGTGCTGGAGCCGGACCGAACTTGCCGCCTACTTCCTTGAGCATTGGTGGTATGAATTGTGCCGGCAGGCGCACGATTACCCGCGTCCCTTTCCCAGGTTCGCTCTGCACTACGACGGTTCCGCCGCATTGTTGGACGATGCTGGAGACTGTGGCCAGTCCCAGCCCGCTGCCGGCCCCGGGTTTCTTGGTGGTAAAGAAAGGCTGAAAAGCGCGGGCGCGGGTTTCCTCATCCATACCGCAACCGCTATCGCTAACTTCGAATTCGACGTACGAAAGTGAGCTCGACTCGACTGGCCCTAACTCCGTGACGGCCGGGCGATAGTTGCGAGTAATAAGAGTGATGCGACCGCCATCAGGCATGGCGTCGCGGGCATTCAATAACAGGTTCATAACGATTTGCTGAGAGTGCGCCGGATCTATCTTCACCATGCCCAAGTCATCGGCCAGATTCGTAACCAACTCGATGTCCTCACCGATCAGGCGTTCCAGCAAGTAACGCAGACCAACGATGGCCTCATTGAACGAAAGTAAACTCGCCGCCACCGCGTCTTCCCGGGCCACGGCCAACAGTTGCTGGATTAACTTGGTGCCGTGCCCAGCAGCCATGCGGATCTCCTGGGCGTAACGCCGCAACCGGCTCCGTTTCTCCAGACCTGCCAGCAGCGAGTCGGAGCACAACACAACTCCCGTGAGCAGGTTGTTGAAGTCATGCGCCACCCCGCTCACCAGACGGCCGATGGCCTCCATCTTTTGCGCATTTCCCAACTGTTCAGCGGTTGCTTCCGCTGATTCTAGTTTGGGCTGAATTTGGGCCAGTGCGTTCATGGGACGCTAGAAAATTTCGAGCGGAGCGTGCAAGAACAGAACGGTTCCCGAACCGGTCGCACCATGGCTGCTGTTTGAGCAAGCTCCCTATTCGGGAAGTCTAGACCGCAGCGCTCGCGAGCGATTAGGACTGTTGTCACAGGTCATAAGTGACGACCAAACTGGGACTTTCCCTGCCGGTGGATATCGCACTGGCGACCTATCTCTAGCTTTTTCAATGGAAAGGCGGAATCGCGAAGCCGCTTCATCCCTGGAGGGACAATGCCTGGATCAGACGAAAGCTAAGTCGCCGACCAGTGGAAAACTGGACATCGTTCACGCGGTGCGATCCTGACTTGGAATGTTCCCTCAGCCCACCTTTGTAAAAGAGGCTGGAAGTATGCACGTCAAGACTTTTGCCGTTCAAAAGCATTGAAGAAAGTGTCAAACGCAGAAAACCTGGTGAGTGCTTCTCGGAGGCTTTAGCCGCCAGGACTCTACCCGTGATCATTGTCCCTTTCGGGGCCAGCGTTTGTCCCTGAACTACAATCGGCTCCTCCAAAATGGCCTGAAACTGGTCGCCGGAATGGGACTCGGCACTGGATAAGGACGTCTCCAACTGGACCACAATGGCAGTTCCGGCGGGAGTAGAAGCGGAAACAAAGGCCTGTGTGGGCGAGATTCCGCCGCTTTGGGGAGAATTGCCGAACGGCACGCTCTGGCTGTTCTCCTTCGGCGGCACCGAGACCGGTTGCCGGGAGCACGCCGCGAGGAGAAGCGACGCCAACCCCACCAACACCCATACTGATCGCCCCGCCCACTTCATGAATTGATCCTGCCTGCGCACCGGCGCGGGAACAAGTCGCACGGCAGATGCCATCGTGTGGACCCGATTTATCAATGGGTTACTGAGGGCAGAACAGCGGGAGCGAGAAGTTTATTCCTGGCAGTCGGAACCGCAATCAAAGAAAAAAGGGGCGGCTAACGCCGCCCCTTCTTGGTTCTAAGCAACCGCCAGGACTAATTAGTCGAACTTCCCACATCCACTGACGCGCTGCGGTCGCCATCGGGCTGAACCACGACGCCGTCAAACGGAGTAGCGGCTACGAAATGTCCGTGCACCACACTGATGCGGCGCAGCGGATATCCCGTGTCCGGCCCACGCTGCCAGCTTTGGCCATTGTCCTGACTTTCGAAGACAACGCCGGTTTCGCTGCTGGTAGCCAGGAGCTGGTTGCTGCTCTGGTCATAGGTAATCGAGCTGATGTTCTTGTCCGGCAGGCCGTTCTGCATGTGCTCCCAGCCACCACCCGCATTCGGACTGCGGAAGGCGCCTTCACGGGAAGCAATCATGATCTGCTTGTCGGGAGTAATGGTCAGACTGCGAATGCTGCTGACGAACGGAGCCAGCGTATCCGACTCCTTCCAGCTTGCACCACCGTTGACCGAAGTCAGCACCGTGCTGCGAGTGGCAACGGCAATCAGTTCGCCATCGGCTCGCACCGAGACAAAGTCCTTTTGCCCTTTGACCGGCCCGCCATTCCAGCTCTGACCATCATTCGAGCTGACGTAGAGTCCGGCTGCGGTCGCCGCCAGCCAGTGCTTGGGGGTGATCTCGATGTCGCTAACCTTGGCAGTCAGCACCGAGCGCACCGTAGTCTTGGTCTTTCTGGATCCCTTCTCTTCAACAACGTTGTTGATCGGGGTCCAGGTGGAAGCGGTGCGGCGCAGCTCGAACATGCCGCGATTGGTGCCCGCGATGATATCTCCGTCGCTGGCTTGCTTCAGAACAAATACGTCTCTGCCATCCAGGCCCGCGCTCTTCTGCGTCCAGTGCTGTCCGCCATCGCGAGAAGTAAAGACGCCGCCCTGTTCGCGGTCATTGACCACGCCCACATAGATGGTGTCAGTGTTCTTTGCATCCGCGAGTATGGTCGTGACATAACGATGAGTGTAACCGTGATTGGAAGCCGTAAAGCTCTGGGCGCCGTTGTCGCTGGCCAATACGCCAGCGCGATCGGTCGCCAACAGCACGCGTTGCGAGTTGCGAGGATCAACCATGACGTCGTTCACGACGATTGCAGGATTGGTCACTTGCTTCCAGGTCTTGCCTGAATCGGCAGTCTTCCACAGACCTTCAGTCGTTCCTGCATAAACCACAGCGGGATTGCTGGGGTCCTGTTTCAGCACGCGGGTGCGGCGCGCCGAAAATGGAATGCCTTGGATCTTCTGGAACTGATCACCCGCGGTCTGGCTCTTGTAAATGCCCGAGCAGGCGCTGGCGAATACAACCGAAGTATTCGACGCGTCGACGATGATGGAGAACACGTCGGAGTCGTCGATCATGCCTTTATTGATGTGCTGCCAATTGGCTCCGCCATCTGAGGTTTTCCAAGCCAGGTGCCAGGTACCGGCATACACCACGCTCGGATCCTTCGGATCAACTGCGATGGATTCAATGTTCTTGATTTCGGTATTGCTGGAGGAAATCTTTTCCCAGTTCTTGCCTGCGTTGCTGCTGCGAAACACACCTTCCAGCGTGCCCACGGTCAGAACTTTGGAGTCGGAGGCAGCTACGGACATGGCGCGGATTGATTTGCCGTGCATGGCAGGAACGGTTTCCCAAGTCTTGCCGCCATTGTGCGAATGAAACAGATCGCCGGCTTGCTGATTCTCCACACTCCATACGGCCGCATACATTGTGTCGGAGTTCTGCGGATCGAGCGCAATGTGGTCGATCACATAGTCATCGCCGCTACCCAGATGGGCGATGCGCGACCAGTCCTGGCCGCCGTTGGTCGACTGAAAAATCGTCCCCGTGCTGGTTCCCAGAAAAATGCGATCGGGATTGTGCGGATCATAAGCCAGACTACGGACATCGCCGCCGTCCGGGCCCAGAGCCGTCCATTGACCTGCCCAGGCGCTGGCACAGAGCAGGATAAGTGATATAGCAATCAATAACTTACGATTGACGAAGCTGCTTGTTTCCAAAGTCATAGACTCATCGCCCCTAATGGATGGAATTCCCACAGAGGCTCAGCGTGACAGGGTAACACGGCCCGGGCAAGTTACCGAAGGGAAAGGACACAAGGACAGGCAGATGTGGCCTACTGTGCACCTACGAAACGGTGCCGAGGCTAAGCCGTATCTCTGCCCGCGACTCTCAATGAATAAAAAAACCGGTCGAGCCCCATGGCCCGACCGGTTATAGCTCAGCAGCAAGCTTCTACTACTGCGGCTGCGCTTGCGTCTTCATTTTTGCTTTCTTTTTCGCGGGATGATCCGGTACGGCCTTTACTTGAGATTCATCCACGGCCTGTGTGCCTTCACCTGAGTAGGTTCCACCAGCCGGAACGATCCAGTATTCGGCAGTCATGGTGCCAGCGCTACCGGTACGCGTCTCGACGCGGCTGGGATCAATTCCCAACTGCGCTTCGCCGCTGGTGAGATAGGCCTTCGAATTGACGGCACGTTCCGCCGCCAGGTTCGGACGCTTTTCTCCAGCATCAGCGTTACCGACGATGACAACCCGGGCATCTGCGTTCTGCTGCAGGTTCTTGGCAACGTCATCCAGGATGGCCTTGCAGGTGTTGTCCACGCGCCACGGCTTCACCTTATTGGGGAAGTCGCACTGGCTCAACTTCTGGGCCTGCGGCGGTGCTGGCGGTGGCGGGTTCTCCACATTCGCCTGCGTTGAAGCCTGGGTATTGAGGCCGCGCGAATCCGTGCAAGTAGCGGTTACGGTTATCGAGCCGGACGATGCGCCTGCGGTGTTGAGCGATGCGGTTGATCCGCTGCCCGAAACGCTACCGCCGGTTGAGGTCCAGTTGCTCACGCTGACCGGAACATTGTCCGGGCTTGTGCAACTGCAAGTGATGGTTGAAGTGCCGCCCGCCTGTAAGGTTGACGGACTCGCCGAGCACGACATTTGGGGCGGGTTCTTGGGCGGTTCTTTAACCGTGTAGTTTGCCGAGCAACTTACGCTCCCACCCTTTTTCATCTTGGGATCGGAAATGTGGGCAGTGACAACATAGCTGCCACCCGCAACCCCGTTGGTGTCGATGCTGGCGGTGTTACCCTTCCCCGCTGCTTTTCCGCCGTTGCTATCCCAGGTGTACGTCAGGGTGTGCTTGGGATTGAAATTGCCACCCGTTGCGGTCGCAGTAACCGGCTCTCCCACCATTACTTCACTCGGCTGCACGGAACAATTAGCTGTCGGGGCCACAGGCGCAGCGCCTCCCCAACCTATGACGATCCCGCTCTCCAGTCGAAGGTTGTTCTGGTAGTTGTTGTTATTGGTACAAGTGGCGACCGGGCAGTCGCCATTAAAGCGCGTATAGAGATAGTCCGCCTGGATGGCGCGCAGCGAAAATCTCTTGTTCAGCTTGATGTCAAAACCGCCGCCTGCTGTCAAAGCAAAAGCGGTCTTCGTAAACGAGGTGGCAGTGGTGTTATTGTCGAGCGAGAGCCGTGCCCCGCCGAAGTTGACGTCTAAGAAGGGAGTGAAACGGGTGTGGTTTCGGAAGGTAAACCGTGGCCCGAACAAAAAGGTAAATACATTCCCATCAACCTTGTCGCCGGCAACCGTGTCATTGAGATAATGGCAGCCACCCAGATCGGCCGCAATACCGATCATGGAAGTAAAGTTATAGGCAAGCGCACCCGAGCCGCCAACGCAGTTGAAGTCCTGACCTGCGATAGGGGTGTGGACGTACATGAACGTTGGCGCCAATTCGACCTTTGGGAACGTCCCATCCTGAGCCAGGGCGGCGCCGGCCATAAGTAAGAACAATCCTGCTAGAACCAGGGGTTTACGCATTCTCGTGATCCTTTTCAATTGAGATTTAAGCACGAAATTTCCGTTGACCAGTGTCCGCCGAGCCCACAAACTTCCTCCGGCCGACAAGTTTGTCTTCCGCGTGCGTGTATTAGGAAGTGATAATTTGGGGCTCCGCACGTGGAACTCTTAAGATGCCAGATCGCCGGGAACGATCCCGGAGATTACAGAACATTCAAATAAATATGGAGACGACATCATAACTCGGCACCACAATTTCGTCCACTTGAAATCGCGTTATAGTCTCATATTGATACCTTAGCAAGCTTCGCATTCAGTTCACCGATGAAGGACGCTTGCAGGACATGACACCCAGCCCCAATAATGAATGTGGATATGAACTCTGAAAAAGTACTCATTGTCGAAGACGAGGAAAACGAGCGCACTGGCTTGGCCGAGGTGATCTCGGATTGGGGATACAGCGCCGAGACCGCACGCGACGGAGTGGAGGGTCTGGAGAAAGTCACCCGTTGGTCGCCCGCCATCGTGGTGACCGACCTGAAGATGCCTCGCATGGGGGGATTGGAACTGGTTGAGCGCATCGCAGAACTTTCCCAGAACATCGCCGTGGTGGTAGTCACAGCGCAGAAGACGATCGATAGCGCCTTTCACGCCGGGCGCTTGGGGGTTTACGACTATATCGAGAAGCCTATCGATACCACCCGCCTGCGCTCCATCCTGGAGAACGCGGCCAGGCTGCTCGGCGCCCGCAACGAACTGGAGATAACCCGGCGGGCGTTACGCGACAAAGGAGCTCTCGGCCAACTCGTCGGCTCCTCCAAGAAAATGCAGGAAATCTTCCGCTTGACGGAGTTGGTCGCCCCCAGCACCGCATCGGTGCTGATCACTGGAGCCAGCGGCACCGGCAAGGAACTGGTGGCACGCACCATCCACGATCTGAGCCCTCGCCGCAGCAAAGCCTTCGTCGCCATCAACTGTGCCGCAATTCCCGAGACTCTGATTGAAAGCGAAATCTTCGGCCATGAAAAGGGTGCGTTCACCGGCGCTCTGGAGCGCCGCACCGGCTGCTTCGAACTGGCGGAGGGCGGGACCTTACTCCTCGACGAAATTGGCGAAATGCCAGTCGCTACCCAGGCCAAACTCCTGCGGGTGCTGGAGGACCATAAGCTGCGGCGTTTGGGCAGCAAGGTGGAGACTACGGTTGATGTTCGCGTTTTGGCTGCGACTAATAAGGTGCCTGAAGAAGCGGTAGCGCGCGGGGAACTACGCAACGACCTTTACTATCGGCTGAATGTGTTCAACATCCACATGCCGGCGTTGCGTGACCACAAGGATGACCTTCCCGCGCTAGTGGAAAGTCTTCTGAAAGATATGAACGCCAAGCACGGACGCGCGGTAAAAGCGGTCAGTGACGCGGTTTTGATCTCGTTCCAGCATTACTCCTGGCCTGGAAATGTGCGTGAGTTGCGGAACGCCCTGGAGCGCGCGGTGATCGTCTGCGACGGTGCTGTGATTGAGACCAAACACCTGCCACCTGGCTTCGGTCAGACCACACTTCGTAACTCCTCGGATGATTCAGATGCTGTACGTCTGGTCGTGGGCACGACCGTGGAAGAAGCTGAGAAGTTGCTGATCCTGAAAACCCTGGAGTCCACCAGCAACAATAAGACTCGGGCCGCTGAGATTCTCGGCATTAGCCTGAAAACCTTGCATAATAAGCTGAAGGAGTATGGCAGCGCGGTGGCCGATAAGGACGACTTGCCGGTCTAGAGGGCCGGACCACCATCCCTGTGAAGCATGCGTCGAAAAACCCAGCTCGTGGTGGCCGTCACTTTTATGGTGACCGTGGTGGTGGCTTGCTCCTCCTACATCTACATCTCACAGATCCTGCGTCAGGAGATTCTTAATACTCGCGACACCGCCGACCACCTGGCCTCGCAAATAGCATTCCTGGCCAACTACGCAATTCCTGACCTGACAAGCACGAAAGTCGATACCAACGACCCGAAAGCCGTAAGCGGCGCCATCGCGGAATATCTTTCCGAGGACCGCGACCTCAATACATTGCTGGAATCCATAGAGGGCAATTGGCCGACAATCAACGACGCTGCAATAGTGGACGCTAACGACAATGCCATCTTGCACTCCGATCCCAAATTGATCGATAAACCAGTTAACCAGCGGCCCTATTTTCAACTCTTGCAGGAGGCCCGCTTCCAGGATCAATTCCGCAGGCTGTACCATCCCTTTCGTATCCGCTACCATCTCCCCACGGTTTACGAAGTGCAATTGCCCTTGCTGCTAAATGGCGCTCCGTTCGGCAGTGTGCGGGTGGGTATCTCCACTGTGTACCTCGAAGGCGAACTAACGTCGCGGGTGGGCCATGCGCTCCTTCTTTCAGGAATCGCCATCTTCTCGTCGCTAATATTGGCGGCCGGCCTCTCCAACCTTGCCCTTGGCCCCTTGGAGAAAATCAGCCGCAGTCTCGACAGTGTTACGGAGGGCAATGAAGAGCCCCTTCCCGATGAGGAACCGGGCAGTGACGAATATGGTCTGGTCACGCTGAAGATCGCCCACCTCGGACGACAAATGCGCGATGCCAAGGAAATCTTCTCCGCTTTGAAAGACAACGTTGATCAGATCATGGCCAATCTACAGGACGGCCTGATGCTGTTCACCCGGGATTCACGGGTGGTGCTGGTCAGCGCCTCGGTGGAGCGCTTTCTGGGAAGGCCACGGCGAGAACTGTTGGGCCGCACGGCTTCGGAGATTTTCACTCCCGGCTCAGGATTAAGCGGACTCATACTGGACGGGTTTCGACTACAGCGCCCGATCGCCCAAGAAGAACTGGAATCACCCAACGGAAAGCGGGTGCAGATCTCGCTCGACTTCATCCAGGAACGCGGCACTCCGATCGGTGCGCTGCTGACCCTGCGGGACGCCGAGTCGGTCCGGCAAATCGGAGATGAAATCGAAATGTCGCGCCGCATGTCAGCCAGCGGCCGGCTTACTCGCGGTGTGGCCCATGAAGTAAAGAATCCCATCAACGCCATCGTGCTGCACCTGCAACTTTTGCAGAACAAACTTCAACAGGTTGATCCCGACACCCGCCGCCACATGGACGTCATCGGAAACGAAATTCACCGCCTTGACCGGGTAGTGCAGATCTTAGTGGACTTCACCCGGCCACGCGACCTGCGTATCGAAGAGATTGATCTGAAGCGAGTGTTGGAGGACGTACTGATGCTGGCTACTCCCGACGCCGAACAGCACGGCGTCACCATCGTCCGCGATCTGGCACCCGCGCCGTTGGGCGTGAACGTGGACTTGGATTTCATGAAGCAGGCGATCCTCAATGTTGTACTCAACGGGGTGCAAGCCATGCCCCAGGGCGGCACGCTAACCATCTCGGCCCGCCGCGAGGAAGATCAGGTAATCACTGAGATTCGAGACGAGGGCAGCGGCATTCCTCCGGAAATTCAAGAGAAGATCTTCGAGCTGTATTTCACCACCAAACAAGGTGGCAGCGGGATCGGTCTGGCGCAGACTTACCAGGTCATGCAGTGGCACTATGGCTCAGTGGACTTCGTATCCGTTGAGGGACACGGAACGACATTCCGCCTTACCCTGCCACTGAACGACCCACACACCGACATCAACGGCGAGGCGCAAGCAGTGGCCGGAGATAAACTTCGTCCACGAGCCGTTTCGTGATGACATTGGATAGCGAAATGAGTTCGGCCACAATCATCTTAATGATCGCATGGTTGCTCATATCGGGAGCCCCAGGCCTGGTGTCGAATTTCGCATTCGCACAAACTGCTCTCGCCCAGCAAACGTCGCAGCCGAACGCAACACCTGCGCCTGCCGCGCCAGTATCGCCGGCGCCCGCCGCTCCGAAACCCTGTCCTGCCGTTTCACCTGGGCAGTCAGCTCCACAACCAGACTGCAAACCAGCCAGCAAGAGCAAGAAAAGTAAAGGAAGCCCAACCGTGGATGCAGTTCCGGCATCTGGGCCAACCAAGAAGGTGGTGCGCGATGGCGGTGCTAGTGATACCTCGTCGGCCATTTCTCCCGACATGAGCCCACAGCAAGCCCAGCAGCAACGCGGCAGAACGACCTGGCTACTCGGAAAGACGGACGAAAATCTAAAGATCCTCGCCAGCCGCACGCTCAATGCCGCTCAACAAGACACGGTGCATCAGGTCAAGAGGTATGTGGAGGACTCTGAGGATGCAACCAAGAACGGAGACCTGCAACGGGCGTACACGCTCGCGAACAAAGCCCGGATGCTCTCAGCAGATTTGGTAAAACACTGAAACGCCTCCGTGCCCTGGTAGTGGCTCAGTTTGAATTATGCGTTACGGTAGACTTGGCCGCGCGAATCAATCATGCCCATGCGGTCGCGCTGCACTTCATGTATTGCAATTACGTGCGGATTCACCAAACCCTGCGCGTTACTCCCGCGATGGAGAGTGGCCTGTGCGACCATGTTTGGAGTTTAGAGGAATTGGTGGGATTATTGGCAAAGCAGACGCAGGGAGCCACAGCGTGAGCAAACGCGCCATGCTATTTCTGGCAGCTTTCGGTGTTTCTACTGGTTGTGATTTTTATTGGGGATACCATTCTGCCCACTCGGTTGACGATGGCATCATGCAAGTTTTGCGTGGTTTCCTAGTATTAGCAGTATTGTTCGGTTTTTATATGTTCAATAAATCAAATTGAGCCACTACCCGTGCCCTCGCCTAATTGCCCTTGGCCCGCGCAGCATTTACCTTCAGCAGGAGATCTTTCGCCGGTTGTTGTACCGGCCCGGCAATCTTGATCACTTCCGTCAACACTTCCCGCGCCTCGCTAACCTTGCTGAGTTTTGCATACGCATAACCCAGACGGTAGCCCGCCACCGCATACGACTGTTCGTCCTGGCCCTTCAGCAGAGAAACCGCAGACTTCAGAGCTGGAATGGACGCGGCCGTCTTGTCCTGCTTCATGAGGGCGTAGCCCAGCGTGGAGTACGCCACGCCGGCCGACACCTTGCGGGAGCGGTCCGCGTCTGGGGCGTCGGCTTTGGCCACATCGATTGCCTTCTGGGCGTAAGTAGCTGCCTTGGCTACACTGCCCGCCCTGGGGTCCTCGGAATAGGTGTTGGCCAGGAGCAATAGAGTCGACAAACTGTTGGGATTCGTCGTCAGGATTTTCTCACCGTAAGCAATCGCCCGCGCCGTGTCTTTCAATTCAGACAACGACATCATCGCGTAGGTGTCAACCGATTCCTGAAAACGAGAGTTCGGAAACGCCAGTGTAAAGCGCTCAATGTCGGCCATGCGATCCTTGGCGTTGCTTTCCTCAGCAATCGAATTGAAAGCCGTGGCTTCCAGAAATTCGTAGGAACTTTGGGACGCTTTTTTCTCTTCGTCGATTTGGGTGGCGAACTCCTGGTCGGTCACGCCATCGGGCTTGGGCTGCTTGGCAATCGAGTTGAAGACCTCGCCTCCCAGTACGGCGTATTGCATTACCTTGGCGTTATTTTTCATTTGCTGCGCGATGCTGGTCTGCAAGACGATGATGTCAAGGTTATGCGGCGATCCCGCCAGCGCTTTTTCTCCAAACTCCATCGCTTTCGGCAAATCTCCAGTCGCTTGATAGGCCTGCGAAATCTGCCAGTCGCCATAAGCCACAGCTGCGGGGTTCGCCGCGAACTTCTGCACGAAATCCTGGTACATCGCGAGCCGCTTCTGCGCGTCCGGCTCATTGGTGATCGCTGCCAACGCCTGATCTTCCGGCGTTCCCGCCGGGATCACGATCTTGTCGACCTGCGCGTATCCGAAAAGACAGTATGCTTGTAAGAAAACTACTTCTAATGCGCACCATTTAGCGCGTTTCATAGCCGCCTCCAAGCTTCGCGCCGGAATCGTAGCTCCGATTACGAAGGCTTGCAAGCAGGGATTTGCTTCGGCTTCGGCTGGCCCACTTTCCGGCAATCATTTAAATTGGACTGTGCGGTCTATTTTCCAGAAGAAGGCGCTACGCTTCGTCTTCGGCGCCAACGTTATTTCCATGCTGGGCAGCGGCATGAACGCCGCTGCCGTGGCTTGGTACATCCTGCAAGCCACCCATTCTGAAGTCGCGCTGGGGACCTTCGCTGTCCTCCAAACAATTCCCGCCATGTTGATGCTGCCCTTCACCGGCGTCCTCATCGACCGGGAAGACCGCCGGCGGCTGGTAATGTGGCTCGATGCCCTCCGTGGGTTGATCATTCTGACAGTTGCGATTCTCGCATTCCAGCATCGCGTGCATCTGTGGCAGCTTTATCTGATGAACACGCTTGTGGCCGCTGGTTTCTGGATGTTCTGGCCCACGATCACCGCGCTGATTCAAGAACTGACCCCCGGTGAAGAGTTTGTCCACGCCAATACGTTTCTGCTGGCGGGAATTCAGGGAGGCTGGCTGATCGCCGGCGCAATCGTCGGATTCGTCTATAACCACATCGGGCTAGGCGGAGTCTTGCTGATCGATTGTTCCACTTATGTCGTCTCGTTTCTCTGCTACTTCGGCGTACGCAAGGGACGCCACGTGGTCCCTCGCCCAGCTGAGTTGCACGCCGATCTGGTGGCAGCGGAGTCCGCGCTCGATCGCTTTGTACGCGAGCTTCGCGAAGGCTTGCAGTTTCTTCGCGTTCGACCCAACCTGATGCTGCTGGGACTCACCTGGGCGCTCTTCCTGGGCGCGATGATGACTGCCGTTGTAGTGACGGCGCCACTCAGCGACCAGGTCTTTCACGCCGGTGCGGTGGGCTATGGCTGGTTCAATGGCGGCTGGGGCACAGGAGCTTTTCTGAGCGCGTTGATCGCTCCCCAGATCATCTCTGCACTAGGAGCACGGCGGTCGGTTGCGGTTTCCATGGGACTACTCGCGCTCTGCATGACCTGCGTCCCGTTCGCGCCAGTGCTCGCCCTGGCGGTCTCGGTCTACGCAATTATGGGATGGGCCCGCGGCATCAATAGCATTGCCATGAACACCAGCCTCATGGAGCAAGTGCCGCCCCACTTCATGGGACGAGTACAGAACACTTTTTACTTCGTCGGCACGTCATTGCAGATCGTGCTGGCACTGCTGGTCGGCGCAGTCGCGCAAGCGAACCTGTTTGCAGGGTTTTCCATCATCGGGATGGTCTACGCCGTCGGGATGGTCAGCGCTGTCTGGCCGGTCAAGGCTGCGGTACCGGTTGACGATGTCACCGCGGTGGAAGGCAAAAACCCACCACAGAGCCACCGAGACACAGAGAATATCAATACCTTGAAGTAAGAACCTAAGGTCTTCCTCTTTGGCTCTGTCACTCTGTGGTAAAGCCTTACTGCGGGCTGCTATTCTTACAGTTTCCATTTTCCGGGAGATCCAAATGTCATTCGATCTTGCAGGCCGTAACGCCGTTGTCTTCGGAGTCGCTAACAAGCGCAGTATTGCCTGGTCGATCGCCCAGGGCCTGCACGCCGCCGGCGCCAAGCTGGCCATCACTTACCAGAACGAGCGGCTGGAACTGGAAGCGAAAGACCTGATTATGTCCCTCCCTGGCGCCGAAGCCTTCATGTGTGATGTCTCGAACGACGCCGAGATCGATCGCCTGTTCGCGAGACTCAAAGAACGCTACGGCAAACTGCACACGCTGGTCCACAGCGTCGCATTCGCTCCGGCAGACGAACTCAAGGGAGACTTTGTGAACACCACTCGCGAGGGTTTCCGCGTAGCGCTCGATGTCAGCGTTTACTCGCTCATCGCAGTGTCCCGAGCTGCTGCGCCGCTCATGGATGACGGCGGATCGATCATGACTATGACCTATTACGCCTCAGAGAAAGTCGTGCCCCGTTACAACGTGATGGCCGTGGCCAAGGCCGGCTTGGAATGCACGGTGCGTTACTTAGCCTTTGAACTCGGCAAGAAGAACATTCGCGTGAATGCCATTTCCGCTGGCCCGATCAAGACTTTGGCCGCGCGCGGTATCGCCGGCTTCAGCGATATGCATAAGACCCACGCCGAGCGCGCGCCTTTAGGGCGCAACGTAGATGTGAACGAAGTCGGAGCCACAGGCGTGTTTCTGGCTTCGGACGCCAGCTCAGGAATCACCGGCGAAGTGATTTACGTGGACTGCGGCTACAACATCATGGGATTCTGATGACCAAACAATCGCAGACTCGCAGAAAGGTCATGATTTGGGATCAGGCTCAATCGCTCATTCAGGCCGGTGACACCAGCGCGGTTCCCAGGCTCATCCGCGACTTGCGGACTTCCAGGGATTGTGAACGGCGTGTAGCTGCCGCATACACATTGGGTTTCCTGAATGATCGCAGAGCGGCGAAACCATTGATTCACGTCATCAGCAACCGAAGAATATCTCCGAGGTTACGAGGGCAGGCCGCCGAGGCGCTAGGTTATCTTTTCACATTTCGAACAGATCGATTGGCCTTCTCCACTCTGCTGAAGCAGCTCGAAGATCCATCCCCTGAGGTTCGATTCTGGTCCGTCTTCGCCATAGGACAAATGGGCGCCCGAAAAGCGATCTCAGCCCTGACCAAGATCTCGCAGGAGGACAAGGCCAACCTCCCAGGTTGGTGGTCAATCGCGAAGGAAGCGAAAGCTGCGATTCGGCAGATCAGGAAACAAAATCCGGCAGCTCGCCAGAAACAACTAAGAACAAATCGCCCGCTGCCCGCAAGACGACCAAAAAGGGGAACTCCGCCAATGACCTCCCTTGCACCAAAGCAAAAGGCCCCGCGGCGCGGAGCCTTTGCAAAAATCGAACACGCTTGAGACGCACTTTAGACTACTGCGGCTTCCCTCCTGCGTCAAAGTCTCTTCGGTAACCGCGTTCTATCCGCGATCTGAAATCACTCTGATTCTCCGTTCACTATCTCCGACCCGCTCCAGCGCAATCTCCACATCCCGCTCCCGGACAAATCTCGGGAACTTCTCTCCCCATTCAATCAACAGAACGCTTTTTCCCGAGATCAAATCATCCAACCCCAAGGTCTCAAGCTGGCGGGGCGTATCCACCCGATACAAATCAATGTGATAAAGATTCGCCCCCGGGCCGCGGTATTCATGGACCAGAGTAAACGTTGGACTGGTGACGTCATCTTCCGCCGCCGCCCCAAACCCGGCTGCGATTCCCTTCACCAACGTGGTCTTACCAGCGCCCAGATCGCCGCGCAATAACACAATCTTCGGAGGAGTAAGCAGGCTCACGAACGTCCGCCCCAACGTGATCGTCTCCTCCGGCGAATGCGTGATGAACTCCCGCTGATCCATCGCGAGATCAGTATAGCGAGAGTTCATCAACACTCACGGGGAGGGGCTACACTTTTCGATTGGAGGACCGATTGGAGCCGAGCAGGAAGTTCCGTTCCGTGGTCGAGTTCACGGCGAAACTCAAAGTCTTGTGATCGTTGTCGTCCAGCGCAATGAAACGAAATGGCTGTATGACTCCTTCGGCTGAGATCCGCCGGGGATGCAGCATTTCCGCCATCCCGTGAACCGGGCCTGATTGCGTCTGGAAAGCGACTTCGACAAAACCGCCCTCCTCCAAGGCTCGCGCCAGCCGAAGAAGTCCCCCGGTCACCGAAACGGTCTGAATTCTAGCCTTGGCGCGCTGACCGTCTTCCAGCTTCACCAGGGCGGAGGCTGTGGCCTCCATTTTGACTCGAGTTGCGCGCTGCTGCGGATGCGGTTGGGGAAAATGGGTCATAGCGATTCCAAATATGACACGCAGCCGTAAGCTCAGGGAGATTACATAAGGCCTGTCGGTCTGAACGCCCAAGAACAAGGACGCAGCACCATCCGCCGACCAGGAAATGTCCGAAGGTACAGGGGTTAACTAACCAATAAACTCCACGGACGCCTTCTGCGCAGCCTGCTGCGCGCACCGAAAAGCCTCAGGGAGTGCCTGCAGCAGGTCGGTGGCAACCAGCGAATGCTCCCCCATTTGTTCCCTCGCCACGTCGCCCGCCAGCCCATGGAGATAGACGGCGGCGATCACGGCCTCCAGTACGCGCTTGGGATTTTGTGCCACCATTCCCGCTGTCATCCCAGTCAGGATGTCCCCCGTTCCGCCGGTCGCCATACCCGGATTTCCCGTGGTGTTCACCCAGACTTCTTCACTAGGAGCGGCGATCAGAGTCCGATGCCCCTTCAACACCACGATAACCTGATGGTCTTTCGCAAATTTGCGAGCGACGTTGATGCGATCGCGTTGTACTGCAGCGACCGTCGAACCCAACAGCCGTGCCATCTCACCGGGGTGGGGCGTGATGACTAGTGATCTGCCCTTTCCATTTAACTCTGTGGGATGGCCTGCGAAAGCGTTCAGGCCGTCGGCATCGAGAATGATAGAAAGGTCTTGCTTCTTGACCAGGGCACGCACCAACTTTGACGTCTCCGGAACGCGAGAAATCCCCGGACCGATGGCCAACACCGTCATGCTCTTCACCAGTTTTCCCAAACCATTAAGAGCGCGCAGGGAAATGCTCCCGGCTTTGGTCTCCGGCAACGGCTCAGTCATGAGCTCGGGATGAAACCCCGCAACCGTGGGCAGAATCGACTTCGGGACCGCCACCGTCGAAAGCCCCGCGCCGCTGCGCAATATAGCCATACCCGCCATCGCCGCAGCCCCAGCTTTTCCCAATGAGCCACCGACCACCATCACGTGCCCGAAATTGCCTTTGTTTGAAGCCGCCGGTCGCGGGCCAATCAGGGGCGCAATCTCGCCAGGCGTGATTAGATTCAATCGCAAAGAAGAAACAACAGCCTCGTGGGGCGAACCGATCGGCGAAATCGAAGTCGTTCCCTGCGTTAGACCGCCGAAAACATGAGCCGGACGCGGTGCAGTAAAGGTCACAATGGCATCGGCACGGGCCACGCTGCCCACCTGCTCGCCCATCACATCGGCATCGGCGCCAGAAGGAATATCGACCGCGACCACCGTGGCAGAACTGGCGTTCAACGCGGCGATCGCGCCTGCATAGAGTCCACTAATGGGAGGACGAAACCCAGTTCCCAGGATGGCATCAATCAGAAGATCAGAATCGAAGACCGTTCGTGCCGGCTCCTGTTTTAGCTCAGCCAACGACTGCGCCAGAATCGCGGTAACCGGAAGCTTGGCGAACATCGCCGCGGCATCGCCGCGCAACTCCTTGGCCTCTGCAAGCACCACAACTCGCACTGCCCGGCCCGACTCATGCAGTTTGCGCGCGGCTACGAATCCATCACCGCCGTTATTGCCCTTGCCGCAAATTACACCGATGCGATTGGCCGAGGGATATCGCGAGCGCACAAAGTCAGCGACCGCTCTCCCGGCATTCTCCATCAAATCGTGGGAGGACACACCGAAGCGTTCGCTGGTCATGCGATCGGTCTCGCGCATTTCGGCGGCAGTTACGATTTTCATGAGCAGTCTACGACCGACTATAAAACAAAACGGCCTTCCCGCGTATGCGGAAGGCCGCACCATAAACTCCGGATGGACTTATTACGCCATTCTTACTTTTTGCCGGCCTCCAGAGCCTGCACTCTACTGTGCTTGACGCTGTAAGCGAAATACACGACGAGTCCAATCAACAGCCAGCCAACCAGTCGAATCCAGTTCCACATTCCTAACTTGATCATCATGTAGCCGTTCGCGATCACTCCAAGGAATGGAATCAAGGGCACCCAGGGAGTGCGGAACGGCCGCGGCTGGTCGGGATTCGTATGCCGCAACACCACCACGGCAATCGACACAATAACAAAGGCCAGCAAGGTCCCAATGTTCACCATTTTCCCCAGTTGGTCGATGGGCGTCACGCTGCCTACAATCGCCGCTAATAGGCCCACCAGAATCGTATTTTTCCAGGGAGTGCGGAACTTCGGATGAACATCGGCAAAGAATTTCTTCGGCAGCAACCCATCGTTAGCCATGGCATAGAGCACACGCGTCTGCCCCAGGAGCATCACCAGCATCACGCTGGTCAGCCCGGCCAGAGCGCCCAGGGTGATGATGTGGGACGCCGTGGTCAAACCTCGGTCCAGAAACGCACGTGCGACCGGGGCTTCGATATTGATCTGTTGCCAATGCACCATTCCCGTCAGCACTCCCGCCACGGCAATGTATAAGACCGTGCAGATGGCGAGAGAAGCGATCATGCCAATGGGCAAATCCCGTTGCGGGTTCTTGGCTTCCTGGGCTGTGGTCGAGACCGCATCGAATCCGATATAAGCAAAGAATATGTAGGCCGCCCCCGCCCCAATCCCAGCGAAGCCGTGTGGCGCAAATGAACTCCAATCCATGCCCCAGTTGGCACGATTGATGTATTGAGAGCCGAGGGCAATCACGAACAGCACCACCGATACCTTGACCACAACGATTGCAGTATTGAACTCAGCGCTCTCTTTGATTCCGACCACTAGAACAGCGGTGATTACCAGAGCGATGATAAAAGCAGGCAGGTTAAACCCTACTTCCCAGCCGAACAAATGCGGTGCACCCATGAAATCATGCGCCCGCTGCAACAACTCGGGAGACTGCGCGCTTATGATGGCTGAAACTTTGTCGAGATACGATTGTGTGCCCGGCACCAGCGTGGAGTCCGAGGCCGACGCCATCTGCCGCGCGATAACTGTCTCGGCAGTCTTTAGGGCCGTCCAGTGATCATAGGCCAGCCATAAGGGCATCTTGACGTGGAAGATATTCAGCAGCTCGATGAAGTGGTTCGACCAACCCGAAGACACCGTGCTGGCGCCCATCGCGTATTCGAGCGTCAGATCCCAGCCAATGATCCACGCCAGTAATTCACCCAGCGTGGCATAGGCATAAGTGTAAGCGCTGCCGGCCAGCGGAATCATCGCCGCAAACTCGGCGTAGCACAAGCCTGCGAAGGCGCACCCTAGCCCGGACAACACGAACGACAAAGTGAGTCCCGGACCGGCATAGTGCGCTCCTAGTCCGACCATCACAAAGATTCCCGCGCCGATAATGGCGCCTACTCCTAGCGCGGTGAGTTGAAATACGCCCAGAGTGCGCTTCAGGCTGTGATCGCCTGTTTCCCGGGTCTCCTCCATCAGCAAGTGCAGCGGCTTTGTGGCCAGCAGATTTGCCATCCCTTTGGTTTCTCCTCAGCTTAAGTTGACGCGCTTGCGCTTCCCTGACGCGAAGTCCGTGACCACAAAAAGTACACCGGGATTCCCAGCAATACGATAATCAACCCCGGCCACGTGAACTGCGGTTTGTAGCGTAATAGTACGACATCAATGAACAATGCCATCACAATATAAATTGCGGGCAGCACCGGATACCCAATCGCGCGATACGGCCGCTCGGCATTGGGATGCGTACGCCGCAATACGAATAGGCCGATGATGGTCATTATGTAAAACACCAGCACGGCAAAGATGATGTAGTCGAGCAATTGTCCGTAGCTTCCAGAAACGCACAGTACACAGGTCCAGACCATTTGCACCATCAGTGAAACAGCCGGCGTCTTGTAGGTCGGATTCAGCTTGGCCACACTGCGAAAGAAGAGTCCGTCCTTGGCCATGGCGTAATACACCCGCGCCCCCGCCAGAATCAGGCCGTTGTTGCACCCGAAGCCCGACAGCATAATGGCAACTGCCATGAACAGACCGCCCACGCTTCCGAACATCTGGGTCATGACCGCGGTGGCAACGCGGTCTTCAGTAGCGTACTTGATGCCGCGCTCTAGAATTGTCGCACCGTTGCGGATCCCATCCATCGGCAGCACGTTGAGATAAATGAAGTTGCAGCCGATGTAGAGTGCGATCACCACGCCCGTGCCCAGAGCCAGCGAAAGCGGCAGATTGCGGCTGGGGTTCTTCACTTCCGCTGCAGTGAAAGTCACGTTGTTCCAGGCATCGGCCGAAAATAAAGATCCCACCTGGGCGACCGCCAACACGGTCAGTGTACTGACCAGCACTCCGCCGCCAATGTCATGCATCGCGCCCAGGCCGGCGTTCTTCCAGAAGTTCCCCTGAAAATTCGCTGCCAGCGCTTGCGCATTCCGTCCCAGGAAAATCCCGAGCAGGACCAAGCCAAAGAGCGCGGAAACCTTCGCCGCGGTAAATATGTTCTGGATGATGGCGCCGGTCTTGATGCCGAAGATGTTGATGACCGAAAGCACGATGACCAAGAGGATCGCGGTCAGATTTTGCGTGCTCAGCCCCACGTCCATATTGCCCAAGATCATTGGACCAATGTGAATGGGAGGAACTTTCCAGAAATGCACAATCCAATTCGAGGAAGAAACCGACGGGAAGAAGACACCAAGAAACTTGCCAAATGCCACGCCAACTGCCGCGATCGTTCCGGTCTGAATCACCAGGAACAGAGTCCATCCGTAAAGGAATCCCCACAGCGGACCCAGCGCTTCTCGCAGGTAAACGTATTGGCCGCCCGCCCTCGGCATCATGGCGGCTAGTTCGCCGTAGCTTAGAGCGCCGACTATGGTCAGGAATCCTGTGACCAGCCAAGCTCCGATCAACAACGCCGGAGAGTTCACTTCGCGTGCGATATCGGCCGACACAATGAAGATGCCGGAGCCGATCATCGACCCCATTACCAGCATCGTCGAACTGGTGAGGCCGAGGCCCTTGACCAGTTCTTTATCCTGACGAGTGTGGAGGTCCCAGTCGTTGGCGACGCTGCCTGCGGCCGGGATTTTGCTTTCGGTGCGTTGCATGCTCACGTGGGGACAGCCGCCCTCGGCTATCCGGCCGGGCGACCCCCAGCAATCAAGACTCTACCCTAAGAGACGCAAGAATGCCTCTGCTGATTTGCCCGGCTCCCGTAACAAGTCAGATATCACGGCTACAGAATCGGCCCCGGCGTCGATTACCGAGCGGCAGTTGGCACGGGTAATTCCTCCAATCGCCACGACGGGTTTCCGGGTCAGCATCCGCGCTCTACGCACGCCTTCCAGTCCAATCACCGGGTCAGGATTGGCCTTGCTCCCAGTGGCAAACACCGGCCCTACAGCGATGTAGTCGGCGGAAGTACGGTCAGCCTCTCTTACCTGGTCGGGATTATGCGTCGAGACTCCCAGCCAGAGCGTGTCGCCAATCACCTTCCTCGCGCCTTCGGGTGACAAATCATCCTGACCTACATGTATCCCGTCAAAACCAGCTACCAGAGCCAGGTCTGCGCGGTCATTCATGATGAGTTTGACGGAATTCCCCAGCCGAAGTTTCAGTTCGCGGGCGTGATCCAGCATCTGACGGGCGTTGCCCGACTTGTTGCGGTATTGGATCAAACTCACGCCGGCAGCCGCCAGATCCACTGCCGCGCGAAACATGGTTTGGTTTTCCCGGAAACTCGATGAGTAGAGGATCGCGTAGAGCTTTGGAATGTGAATCATGCGCCAGAAAAGGGTTACGGGCTTAATGCTTTTCCTTCGCGCCCTTCGCCAGGAACCGCTCAATAAACGTAGTATCGAACTTCCCCGCTTTGAAATCCGGGTCTGCCAGAATTCTGCGGTGCAGCGGAATGGTGGTGAATATTCCCTCGACGATGAACATTTCCAAGGCGCGCGCCATTCGCGAGCAGGCTTCGTCGCGGTCTTTGCCGCGCACCACGAGTTTCGCAATCAGAGAATCGTAATAAGGCGGAATCACGCCTTCCGCGTATGCAGCGGTGTCGATGCGCACGCCTGTCCCTCCTGGCGGATTGAACGCCGTGATCTTCCCTGCCGACGGCGTGAACTTCTCCGGATGCTCGGCGTTAATGCGGCACTCAATGGCGTGTCCGCGATGCATGATCGGCCCTTGTAACACCTCTTCCAGGCGCTCACCCGCGGCTAACCGAATCTGGCTCTTCACCAGGTCCACATCGGTCACCATTTCCGTAACCGGGTGCTCCACCTGGATCCGGGTGTTCATTTCGATGAAATGCAGACTCTTGTCCTCATCCATCAGAAATTCAATGGTTCCGGCATTCACATAGCCAATGGCAGAGAGGGTCTTTTCCAGGATGCCTCCGATTTTCTTACGCAGTTCCGGAGTCACCTGGGTCGAAGGCGATTCTTCCAGCAATTTCTGGTGCCGCCGCTGAATGGAACATTCGCGTTCCCCCAAGCTGACGACATTGCGGTACTGGTCGGCAAGAATCTGGAACTCGATGTGCCGCGGCCGCTCGATGAATTTCTCCATGTAGAGGTCACCGTTGCCGAAGGCTGATGCTGCCTCCGATTGCGCCGCTTTGAATAACGCCGGCAATTCCGCTTCGCTGCGCACGATGCGCATGCCGCGCCCGCCGCCGCCCGCCGAAGCTTTGATGATGACCGGAAATCCGATCTGTTTTGCCCACTCCAGCGCCTCACCTTCACTGGCGAGGATGCCGTCTGACCCCGGCAAAATGGGCACGCCGTGCCGCTTCATCTCCGCCCTCGCCTTTTCTTTTTCGCCCATCATCCGCGTAACATCCGGGGGCGGCCCGATGAACTTGATGTTGCTAGTCTCGGCAACTTCGGCAAAATTGGCGTTCTCCGCCAGCAGTCCGTATCCGGGATGGATGGCATCGACATTGCTGATTTCCGCCGCGCTGATCACCGAAGGAATGTTGAGGTAACTCTGCGCGAGTTGCGGAGGTCCGATGCAAATGGCTTCATCGGCAAAGCGCACGTGCAAAGAATGGCGATCAGCCTCGCTGTAGATGGCAACCGTGCGGATACCCAACTCCTTGCAGGCGCAGATCACCCGCAGGGCGATTTCTCCGCGATTGGCAATCAGAATCTTATTGAACATTCAGAAATCTTGTGGAGGACCTCGAACTGCTTACTTTCGCCGAACCACGAACAGTTCCTGCCCATACTCGATGGGCTGACCATTGGCGACTAGTTTCTTCACGATCTCCCCGGCCACATCCGACTCAATCTCGTTCATTAATTTCATGGCTTCCACGATGCACAGCACCTGGCCCACCTCAACCGCATCTCCAGCCTTCACAAACGGCGGTGACCCGGGCGACGGCGACTCGTAGAAGGTCCCCACAATCGGCGAACGCACCGAGTGCAATCCCTCTTCTACAGGCGCAGCTTCCTTGACAGCGGGCTGCGTGGCGGGGACCGGGGCAGTGCCGATGGCAGGCGCGGCAGCCGGCGCCGGATGAATCGCGAAATGAGGCGCAGCTACCGAGACCATCTGCTCGCCGGCGCGCTTGATGCGCACTTTGACATCTCCGCGTTCCAACTCGAACTCGGCAATATCCTTTTCGATTAAGAACTCAATGAGTTCCTTCAGCTCTTTTTGATTCATTGTTGACGGTGGGACTGCACCTGCTTCCCCCGGCAGCCAGTGGCACAGGAGATTGTTATAACTTCAAATCGTTATCAGTTCTTTTCCAGTGGGGGTCAGAATCTGGCACCCGTTGTCCGCTACTACTACCATGTCTTCGATGCGAACACCCCCGACTCCGGGAATGTACACTCCGGGCTCAATCGTAACCACCATGCCCGGCTGCAAGACTTCTTTTTGCCCCGCCGCCAAGCGCGGAGCTTCGTGGATTTCCAAACCCACTCCGTGCCCTGTCGAGTGCGTAAAATGTCTAGCTAAACCCTTCTTTTGCAGCACTTTGCGGGCTGACTGGTCGACCTCGCCAGCGCTTACACCTGCCTTGACCGTCTCAAGCGCCGCCTGCTGCGCATCGCGTACAGCCGCGTAAACGCGCCGCATTTCCGCATTAGGCTGCCCGACATGGACGGTTCGCGTCATGTCAGAACAGTAGCCCGCGAGTATAACACCAAAGTCGCAGACCACGAACCCATTAGCTGGAATCGCGGCCTCCGAGGCGCGGCCATGAGGAAGTGCCGAGCGGGTTCCGGACGCGATGATTGTGTCAAACGACATCCCGTCCGCACCGGCACGACGCGCCGCATATTCAAGTTCGGCGGCGACTTCGGTCTCCTTTACTCCCGGGCGAATTGCTTTCACAATCACATCGAACAGACGGGCGCCCAAGAGAACGGCCGTGCGCAGCCGCTCGATTTCTTCCGCATCCTTGATCATACGGGCTTGCTCGACCAGCGGCGGCGCCGCGCGCAACCGCAAGCCAGATGGCAACGCCTTTGCCAGCCAGGAACGCTCAGCTACAGTCAGGTGCTCCGCCTCAATGCCCAGCGTCTTCACGCCCAGCTTCTTCGCATTCCCCACCAACCATTCAGCTGCAGACGCCAGCGGCGACTTGCGGGCGACGACTATCCTCGAGCCTTCAACCTCAGCTCTGGCCTGCTCGTTATAACGGCCATCGGTGAAGAAAGCGCTCTTGCGCTGGCTGATGACAATCGCGCCCGCGCTTCCCGTGAACCCGCAAAGATACCGCACGTTGGAAGGATGGGTGACCAGAAGAGCATCGAACCGGTGAGCCGCCAGTGCGCTCTGCTGCCGGCGTTGCCGTGCTTTGTGATCCATCGATGCCAGTTTAGCAGGAGGGGCAGCGGGACAGTTCCTCTTCACTCGCTGCGCAAACTATTCACTGGATCGACTCGGCTTGCGCGCCGCGCGGGAATGTAAATCGCCAAGCCGGCCGCCATCACAAGCATCACGGGTGCGAGTAGGAACGTCACCGGATCGGCTGTCGTGACACCAAAAACAAAGCTCCTCAGCAATCGAGTCAGGCACAACGCCAGTATCATCCCGATTCCAAGACCCCAGCCAACCAGTGGAACGCCCTGTCCGAAGATCAATCTCAAAATATCAGGTCGTTGGGCTCCGAGGGCAAGACGAATGCCAATTTCATACAGTCGCTCATTGACCATAAAAGCGACCACAGCGTATATCCCGATGACCGTCAGAGCCAACGCTGCGATTGAAAAAGCCCCTAGGACTGAAGCGGACAGCCTTTGTGCCGACATCGAAAGCGAAACCAGTTCCTCCATAGCCTGCAAATTGGCAATGGCCAGTTCAGGGTCGACCGATCTCACGGCCTCTCTCAACTCGTCTGCCAAGCCGGCAGCAGGCAGCGTCGTTCGCAGCACAACCGACATGGTCAGCAGCGATGGATAAGGCTTCTGCTTATACGGAACATACATCTCGGGTCCGGGCGAATCGCTCAAAGCGAATTTCTTTACGTCGGCGGCGATTCCGACGATAGTCATCCCGGGATACCACGAAGCCGGAAGCTTGATGCGCTGGCCTACCGGATTCTGGCCCGGCCAAAACTGCCGCGCGAAACTCTCACTGATGATAGTCACCCAGGGCGCGTGGGCATCGTCGGCTTCGGTGAAGGCGCGGCCACTCAGAATCGGCACCGCGGCGGCTCTAAAGTAGTCGGGGCTTACAACCGTGTAGGAAGCGGCCGGCAGATTCTCCTGCTTCACAGGCGGCCGGTTCTCAATGGTGAAAACGGTTTCTTCCTGGGATCCGCTCATGGGCAGCGGCTTGACTGCACCAACTGAATTAATCCCCGGCACGGTAGGCAGACGATCAAGCAGGCGCTGGTAAACACTCGTGATTGCGTCAGAAGATGAGTACTTTAGCGCCGGAACCGTCACTTCCATCGTAATCAGCTGAGTCGCCTGAAAGCCGGGATCCGACTTCAGCAGATTGATGAAGCTCCGTGCAAAGATCCCGGTTCCGATCACCAGCACCAGCGAAACTCCAACTTGTCCCGCCACCATGGCCCGCCGGAACGTATTCACCCCCCGGCTCGAATGCTTCTGTTCCCGGCTCTTGAGGTAGTCCGCCAATGGCAGCCCGCTCATATAGAGAGCCGGAAAAACACCGAACAATATCCCCACGCAAACCGTCAAACCGCCCGCGAACGCCATGACGGGAAGATCCAGACTCGCTTGCTCCAGGCGCGGAACATACAGCACGAACCAGTGCTTGACCGCTTGAATGATCAGTGCCGAGAACAGAAATCCCAACACGGTTCCGCCGACGGCGAGTAACAGACTCTCGGTAAGCAACTGCCGAACCAGGTCGATGCGCCGGGATCCCAGGGCTGCGCGAACCGCGAAATCCTTAAATCGCCCGAGCGACCGGGCAAGAAAAAGATTGGAAACATTCGCGCAACTGATAAACAGGACCAGAACCACTGCGCCGGCCAGCATCAGCAGCCTGGATCTGGAGTCTCCCTCAACCTGGGCGCGCAGCGGCACCAGCTTGAAGTTGGACCAACCCTTAAACCCGGGATCGGATTCCACCAATTCGCGGTTTACTTCGCGCACATCAGCTTCGGCTTGCTCCACCGAAATATTCGCACGCGACCTCGCCACCAGGGCCAGGTCCGAAGGTCCGCGATAATCCGCTGGCAGAGCGAGCGGGACCCAAAGGTCTGCCCGCTTGGGAAATTGCATGCTTTTCGGCATCTCGGCGCCCCGCGGAAAGGTGAAGCCATCCGGCATAACGCCAATCACGATATAGGGCTCGCTGTTAAGGCGAATGGTTTTGCCCACCACGGCGGGATCGGCTGCGAACCGGCGGCGCCACAGGCTGTAGCCAATGACCACCACGTGTTCCCTGCCCGGTTGGTCCTCTTCGGCCAAGAAGGGTCTGCCTAGCTGAGTCGCCACTCCGATGACACGAAAGAAATCTGCCGACGCCCGGATCCCGTCGATCCTCTCAGTATCGGATTCGCCATTTAGATTGAACTCGTCGCTCTTGAATGCTGCAACGCCCTCCAACGCCCGGCCGTGGGATCTAATAAATAGAAATTCCTTATTGTGGAGAGGCAACTCGTCAAACCCGAGGTGCATTTGCGGTGGGGGAACGTCCCAGATAGCAAAGATTCGCTCCGCACTGGGAAAAGGCAGAGGTCTTAACAAAACAGCGTTCACAATGGAAAATATGGCAGTGCTGGCGCCCATCCCGAGACCCAACATGAGGATCGCCACCCAGGTAAAGCCTGGTGATTTGCGCAGCATACGGAAACCCTGCCGCATATCCCGAAGAACGGAGTCCATCGCCACCTCCCACTGAAGACCTTAGACGTAGCGGCAGCCAGGTTGGAATGTCAGAAAAATGTCGAAAGACAGTAAAGTTTTGTGGAGACCTGCCATCACTCTCTCGAGAAGAGCAGTCTTGTTATTCTGGCTCATCGGAGTCAGTCTCGTTGTTGGGCAAGAGTGGCAACTGAAAGCGCGGCTTCGCGACACCCAACAAGACAAAACCGCCGGTGCCTTGTGCGGGCGCCGGCGGCTGTCTTTGCTTCTAACTGGTGGGCTAGGTCTGGATGATCCGCGGAGTGATGAAGAAAATCAGCTCCTGGTTCGAAGTGCTGACCTGCGTATGTTTAAACAAGTTGCCCAGGTACGGGATGTTGCCGAGCAGCGGCACCTGGCTGACTTGCACTGAGTTGTTGGTCTGGATGACGCCGCCGATCACGACCGTGCCGCCATCGGTGACCAGCACCTGCGTAGTGGCCTGTTGCGTAATCAACGTCGGGTTGCCCTGAATGGACTGGCCGAAGTCGGGAGTGGTGTTTTCCACGTCCACGTTCAGGAAGATGGTACCTTCCGAAGTGATCTGCGGAACCACGGTCAACCGCAGGAACGCATCCACGTAGGTCACGGTGGGCGGGCCGCCTAACTGGGCCTGGGTCACGATGGGCACACGTACGCCCTGCCGGACCAGTGCCTGAATATTGTTCTGGGTCACCACACGCGGACGAGACAGAATCTTTACCAGGCCGCGTGACTCTGCCATGGTGAGAACCGCATCGAGACGCACGTTGGCGGTGGCACTCGTAATATTGATACCGCTGGTCGGACTGGTTGAACCCAGGTTAGAGAACAACGGGATCTGGACGCCGGTAGTTGAAGTCGGCGTCGAGGTTCCAATGATGGGATACAGCGGGGTAATTCCGAAGGTCGCTGTAGGCGTAGTGCCGACCGCACTGGCGCCGCCTATTCCGGTAGTGCTGTTGCCCCATCCGAATCCGAGTTGTGTGCCCAGGTCGCGGGCGAAACTTCGGGTCGCGGCTACGACGCGGGCTTCGATTTCCACCTGCTGGGTCTTGCGATCCAGCTGGGTGAGCAGTTTGTCGATCGCAGGAACTACGGAAGGAACGTCGGTCACGATGACGGCATTGGTCCGTTCATCGGCAATCACATCGCCACGCGAAGAAATAAACTTTTTGCAGGTAATCACCAGATCCTTGGCATGAGCATAGCTGAGGAAGCGCGTAAAGGTGATTTTGTCGACTGCCAGCGCCTCTGCATCATGTTGGGCGCGACGGGATTCGGCCTCATGACGCAACGTGTCCACGGTGGCGATCCTCAATACGTTGCCATCCAGCTGGCGCGCCAGATCGTTGTTCTTGAGAACGATGTCGAGAGCCTGGTCCCACGGTACATCGTCCAGCACGATGGTCAAGGACCCCTTTACATTGGGATCCAACACCACGTTCAGACCGCTGATCTCGTGGATTAGGCGGAAGAAATCTTTCAGGTCTACATCCTTGAGGTTGACCGAAATCGGTTCACCGGTATATTTCGGCTCCGGAGCCGACACGATTTGCGTCGATTGGATCTTCTGCTCCGCCGCCAGATTCACCGCAGGTTGCATGGTGGTGGCATTCGCCGCCTGCGAAGTCTGCTGCATGGCTGCGCTCGGCGTGGGTAGTAAGCTGCCTTCCGGCTTGTCTACAAACTTTGCCGCCGCTTCTACCACCTTGACTGGCGGCGCTGTCACAGCGGACTCGCTGCCTTGCGCGGCAGGCTTAGCCTGATAAGAAGGCTCCACAAACACAAAATCCTGGGCAGAAGCAGCCTGCGGGGCTGGCTTCTGGTCGGGGGCGGGTGCCGGTGTGCTGGCCGCGACTGATGTGGTGGCCGCGGACTGGGTCAAGGCTGTGCGATGCATCGACACTGGCGCGATCACCGCGTGCGGCGCCGCGACCGGCTTGTCCGTCTTAGCTGAACTCGCCGCTGGGTGCAACTTGACGATGACCTTGCCGCCGCTGCCCGGCAACAATTCATAGCTGCAGGCGTTGAGCAAGTCGATCACGACGCTGGTGGTCGGAGGCGTACGGCCATCCGTTCCAATGCGCACGCCCTTAACGCCATTGCTGTCCACGCTCAAATGGTTCTGCGCCGTGGCCGCCACAGTGTTAGGCAGACTCACCACAATGCGAGTCGGCGATTCCAGCGTGCTGACCGTGGGCGTGATTTGCCCGCGGGAGGTTATCTCCACACTGATCCCGTCGTTCCCGCGGATCACGTCCACCTTTTGCAGGGTGGCGCGCTTCGTGGTGTCGGTGGCCGCGCTTGGGGTTTCCCCGATCGCGCTCAAGACCAGCAGTGGTAACAGAACAACCAGCAGTTGCTTTCGCATTTCGCTATCTCCCCACAGGCTCGCCGTCTGGCTCGCCTTGTGATCTCTTCCTGAAATTCTCTTGCATGCCCGTTTCCGCGGGCGTCCCCGCCGTAACTACACTGCCGGGGTCGAAATCCTCTTAGTAACTTCCCGCTCGAATGGCTTGCCCATCTTGTCCTGGATGGTCTCTTTGAAGATGATCGAGTCGCCCGTGATCTTCACCACGTACCCGTTGAATACCGGATCATTCTCGCGCAGGAAATATGCTTTGTTCAGCGCATTGACCACCACCGCGATCATGCCCGCGTCCGACTTCACGATTCCCTGCAGGTTGATCTGGTCGACCGCCAGGCAGCGTTTGCCGGTGCTGCACCCCGAGCCGGTCATGGTTCGGCTGATCACCGGGCTGACAAAGGGATCGCGCCGTCCGTTCGCGCTGTAGGTCTTGGGCTCTTCTTCCTTCTTGGGCTCGACCGGATTCTTCTTGTCCTCCACCGCAACCGTTTGCTTGGTCTCCACCGGCGTCGTCACCGCGATGGCAGTTGATTTCTTCTTGCCTTTGGTAGCCGCAGTTTTTGGGCTGTTGGCTGGAACTACGACTACGACTGCGGCCTTGTTCTGGGCCGACTTCGCCGGTGCCGTCACCACAGCGGTCGACTTAGCGGGAGCGCTGCTTTGTCCCTGACCGGGCGCCGCCAAGGCGGCATTCTGGTCAATCGTCTGCTTCTTCTGCACGTTTTGCAGAGTGTTCCGGGTGTTGTCGATAACATCCGGGTTCTGGGCCCAGGCAGCGCCCAGACTCAGCCCCAACATCAGAATTGCAGTGGTCAGTTTCATAAAGCTCCCTTGGCCCTGGCCGGCATACTCGCGGGCGGCGTTATGTCATGACTGAAAAATGTTGACGCCTGACAGGTAGCCACGATGCTCTCATTCGGAGCGTACTGATACGTGTGCTTCGCCTTGGCCTCGTTGGGCTTCTTCACGCTCGCTATCAGCACATTCGAGATGTTGACGATGCGCTCCAGCTTGCCCACCCTGTCAAAAAAGTTGAGTACCGAGTAATACGGCCCGTCGATTTCCAGATCAAAGGGCACCTCGGTGTAGAACTCGCGGCTGGCGACAGGCCGGGCCGTGTAGCGCCGGATTTCGATTCCCGTCTTCAGCGCCTCGGCATCCAGCGCCTTGATGAAGTTGTCGACTTCTTTGTCATCCGGCACGATGCGACGCTCAATCTCCAGCTGCTGTTTGAGATTGGCGACTTGCCGGTCCATGTCCTTGAGCTTGGGCCGGTAGGATTCCAGTTCCGCGTTTTCGCGCAGCTTGGTCTGCAGGCTCTGTTGTGCCTGGCCGTTGGCTTCGCGCTTGGACTTGAACAGCGTGTAATGCAGTCCGACGCTCAGCAGAGCCGCCACCAGCATCAGGGCTGCCCACTGCTTGATCCCCGATAATTCGCTGAAGTTCCCCATAGTCTCCCGCCCTCTTAGGACTTTGCCTTTTCGCAGGTCAGTGTGAACTGAAATGCCTGCATTTCTTTGTAGGTGTCGTCCTGATAGGTCTCTTTAATCTCGATGTTCTTGAAGTGACCGGTCTTCTGCAGGTTCTCAATCAGCGAGGCCACCGCATCGGTGCTGAGCGCCATGCCTTCGATGTCTACGCTGTTGCCCTGGTCCTTCATGGTGCTGAGCCAAACCGCTTCCGTGTTGTTGATGGTGTCACCGATCGTGTTCAACAATTCGACCGGCCCGGACTGATTGGCGCGCAGCTGGTCTATCACATCGACCCGGCGTTTGTAGTTGTCCGCCTGGCGCTGCCGCTCCAGATACTTGGCCTTGACCTCGGCCAACTCACGGTTCTTCTGCTCAGCCACCTGCATGTTCTTGGCGATGGTGGTCGCCTCTTTGTCGAGATGGTGCCAGGTCCAGCCGTTGAAGCCCACTGCCAGCACCAGTGCAATGGCGACCTTGAGCATCGGTGAACCGCTATCGCCGGATTCCAGCACCGCCACAGCCGATGCTGCCGCCCGCTTACCCTTCGCTTTCGGTGTTCCCAGCAGGTTGATTCGGATCATAGGTTTTCAAAACTCCTTAACGCCAAACCCACCGCAACCGCCAACTGGCCGGCGTTCTTCTCAATCAGGTCCACTCCCGGCCCCTCTGCCGGGGGCGCAATCTTCTGGAAGGGATTGAATATCTCCACCGGCAAAGAGAACTCCTGGCGCAGGGCCTCGATCAGACCCGGAACCCGCGAAGAACCGCCCGCCAGAAAAATCTTCTCGATATGCTCACCCGCCGCGCTGGCGCGGAAGAAGTCGAATGTTTTCTGAATTTCCAGCACGATGATCTCGGTAACCTGCTGCAGGATCGGTGTCTTCGCATCTTCGCTGACCGTCCCCACCTTGTTACCCAGCTTCAGGCTCTCGGCGTCATCGAAGCTCAGATCGAGTTCTTTTTGCAATGAGTCCGTGTACTGGTGCCCACCCACACTCACGTCGCGCGGGAACAGCGGTGTGGTGCCCTTCACGATGTTGATGTTCATGACGCTCGCGCCCAGGTTCAAAAGTGCCACCACCTGGCCCGGCGCGGGCTCATAGTTGTACTCGTAACAATTCTGTAAAGCCAGGGCATCGATGTCCACGATAGCCGGAGTTTTGCCCGCCATCGAGAGTACGTTGGTGTAGTTGAGAATCTTGTCCTTCTTGACCGCGACTAAGAGCACGTCCATCTGCGGACTGCCGGCGTCTTCGGAAAGGATCTGGTAATCGAGGTTCACATCCGCGAGATCGAAGGGGATATGCTGCGCCGCTTCCTTCTGGATGGTCTCAGCCAGTTCCTGGTCGCTCATCGAGGGCAGCGAGATCTTCTTCACGATCACCGAGTGTCCGCTGACCGCGGTGGCCACGGCTTTGGTCTTGATCTGATTCTCGGTAAACAACTTCGAGATCGCACTTGAAACCGTGCCCGAGTCCACGATCATGGAATCCACCACGATATCTGGCCCCAGCGGTTCTACTCCCAAGTGCACAACTTCCAGACCGTTGCGCCCCTTGCGAAGCTCCACCGCCTTGATGCTCGAAGAGCCCACATCCAGACCAACTATCGCTTTCGATCCGAATCCAAACATGTTCCCGCCTTTATGTTTGTCCGGCGGCTTTGGCAGCCACCTTCGTTTTCTTCTTGCTTCTTACCTCCATTTGGGTGGACTTCTCTTCCATCCACTGGTCCAGCCTCGACTTCTTGAAGCGCCAGCGGTTTCCCAATTTGAAGGCGGGGATCTTTTGTTCCCCGACGTACTTGTACAGCGTGTCCGGACTCACTCCCAGGTATTGCGACGCCTGGCGAACATTCATGACTTCACGCGAGTCGGCCATAGTTTCGTTCCCTTGTCCACAGACCTGAAGCCCGTTTACGGCTTGTCCTACGTGCCTACGAGCAGAATTGGGAGAGAGAATTCCTCGAATAAAATGCCTACGAGTGAATTCAGGTGTGTTGAGCATATCCCAACCGCGAATCTGCTTAGGTCTCCGAGCTTTGTTGGGTTTTATGCCCGTTTTCTGGAAAGTAACCAAAAAGGAGTTGCAGAATGTGTCTACAGGCTGCAGTCGCTCGACATTAAACCACTACAGCTAGTGCCGTTCGGCTGCTGGATCGGGGTCGCACACCGGAATCGTAACTAAAGTACTACAGACGGTACGAAGGTCGCGGGACGTGCGGAAAGGCCTTTGATTTCAGGGCAAATCCGCCAAACCTGCCCGGATGCTCGCTACCTACTTCTGTGATCACCCCTGGTTGCGGTAATCTGTACTTCTTCCAGGAGGAATCCTTGCGCGTTCTCGATCGTTTGCAACCGTTGGCGCTCTTAGCTCTGCGGCTGATTCTAGGGGTCATCATGATCGACCACGGCTACGGCAAAGTCTTCCATGGCGGCCTCGGGCCATTTGTGCAGCACATCGGCAGCATGGGACTACCGTCGTGGCTGGGCTATTGCTCCGCGTTTACCGAGTTCTTCGGAGGAATATTGCTCGTGGCGGGTTGCCTGACTCGCTTTGTCTCCATCGCCGTCGTGATCGATATGGCGGTAGCCATCTGGAAGATTCACTGGAAGAACGGCATGTTCGGTAAGGGCGGGTTCGAATTACCCCTGACCCTCGCGACCGTCGCATTTGCACTGATTCTGTTTGGCGCTGGTCCGATCGCGCTCGATGCCATACGCGGCGGCGGTAGAGGCGGCCTCAAATCAAAGAAAATGTGAACGGATAGCGAGGCTTATCCGTGTTCTCTGTGTCCTCTGTGGTTAACCGCTGTGCGGGCCATCTTCGACTAAACTGGCCTCAGAGATGCTGAACCGCGCTGATAGCCTCACTCCCGCCGAACTCCGTAAACTTCGCAGCCTGAAAGATCCCCACGGCATCCAGCGCCTTCTCGATGACATGCCATATCACCTGGCCGATACCGCCTGGTCGCCCCGCCGGGTACTGCGGGAAAATACTTCCCACTGCTTCGAGGGCGCGCTGTTCGCGGCGGCCGCGCTGCGGGCCAATGGCTATCCCCCGCTCATCCTCGATCTCGAAGCCGACCGCGATACTGACCACGTCATCGCCATTTACCGCATCAACGGCCATTGGGGAGCACTGGCCAAGTCGAACTACACCGGATGCCGTTATCGCGAGCCCGTCTACCGTTCTTTACGCGAACTGGCGTTAAGTTATTTTGATGTCTATTTCAACCTGCGCGGCGAACGCACGCTGCGAACCTTTTCGCGCCCGGTGAACATGGCCCGTTTCGACCCGCGCGGGTGGATGACCGCGGAAGAAGATCTGTGGTACGTGGCCGAGTATCTGTTTACCATCGGCCATCACCGCCTGCTCACTCCGTCTATGATCAAGAAGCTGCATCGCCTCGACAACCGTTCGTTTCGAGCGGGGTGTCTGGGACGAGCCGAAAAGCCAAAGCCCTAGCGGCGGAGATTCCAGGCAACCTGGCGTGTTCTATGAACGTAATCATGCCCATGCGTCTACTCTGCTTGATGCTTAGCCTTGTCTTGTCGGCTGCTGCGCCGGGCCAGAAACCGGCTCCGTCACGCCCCGGTTCCTCCCACCCAAAAGATCGCTCAGCGGCCACCCTTTCCGAAAATCAGATCCGGGACCTGATTCGCCAGTCCGCCGACAATGATCTCGAGAATGACAAGATGCAACGCAACTACACCTACTTGGAGCGCATCGAGGAACGAAGGCTCGACGGCAAGGGACAAGTGAAGTCCACCGAAGTCAAAACCTATGATGTGATGGAAATCTACGGCGAGCAGGTGGAAAAGTTAACTGCCAAGGACGGAAAACCTCTCTCCGACAAAGAAGCAAAGAAAGAAGACGAAAAGATCCAGAAGCTGATCGACAAGCGCAAGAGTGAATCGGACGACGACCGCAGGAAGCGTCTGGAGAAGGAAGAGAAAGACCGGGAGGAAAGCCGCAAGTTCGTAAAGGAGATTGCCGACGCCTATATCTTCAAGTTCGTGGGCATCGAAACGCTCGACGGGCGCGACAACTATGTGATCGACTGCGACCCCAGGCCAGGATACGAACCCCACATGAAGGAAGCCAGGTTCCTGTCAAAAGCCCGCGGCCGTGTATGGATTGATAAAGACGACCGCCAAATGAAGAAGCTGGATGTGCTGTTCATTGATACGGTTTCATACGGCCTGTTCCTGGCTCGCATTCACAAAGGGTCACGCGTGGTCGTCGAGACAGTCCGCGTAAACGACGAAGTCTGGTTGCAGAAGCATGTGGCCGTGAAGATCGATGTACGAGTGGCGTTGCTGAAAAACCTTAATGTCGAGGTCGATGTGGCCGATAGCGACTACAAGAAGTTTCGCACGACTACCAAAATCACCCCGCTCGGCGAAGTACAGCAGTAGCCGTCTTCCCTCGCTATGCGATCAAAAGAAAAGCTCCTCCCGATCGTGCAGGAGGAGCTTGGAAGACATCTCGCTCGTTAGAACGTAAACTTCGCCGCCAACTGAATACCGCGTGGCGCGCCGCCACCCAGGAAGGGGTTGCCGACGCCTACGTCACCCGTAGCAGCAATCTGATAGCCGCCGTTGCCGACTTCGCGGTTGCCGTTGACGTGAAAACCGCAGAATGAGGTCCCACACGCCTGTATGTTGGTGGCCGGATCAGCAATAAATGCTGGAAGCACCGGGTTGGCAAAGTTCGGGTGGTTCAGGATGTTAAAGAAATCCGCGCGCAACTGTAAGGACAAGCGCTCGGTAATGGGAGTGTTCTTATAAATCGCCAAATCCCACTGTTTGTAAGTTGGACCCACCAGCGAATTCCGGCCCAGATCCCCATAGTGCCGCGTGCCGGGCACGCAATCTCCGGCGAAGCCCGACAAAGTTGCCTGGGTCACATTTACCGTGCAGGGCATGGCGAACGAACTGAGCTGGATGTAGTTAGCGGGATTGCTTTTGTTGTAAACAATCGGTCCCACTACATCTGGCCGGTCGAAGCCGTCGCCGCCGCCGCTGTAATCGTCTTCGAAGTTGTAATTCAGGGTAAACGGCTGGCCGCTCTGCAGCGTCGTGGTGCTATCGAAGCCCCAACCATTTCTCAGCCGTGACCACCCGCCACTCATATTGGGCAGTGCGTAGCCGGCCACCCAAACAAACCGGTTGGGAACGTTGAAGTTCGAAGGGCCGTATTCCTTCTGCGGATTGTTGCTGTCCTGAGGCTGAGCGGCGTTGACCACGAAGTCTTCGCCGTCGCTGGAGTTGTCCAAAGACCGCGACCACACGTAATTCACGATCGACATGAAACCGTGATAGTTGTTGACCCGCAAGCTGGCTTGCAGCGAGTTGTAATTCGACTTGCCGGTGGAGTTTTCCTGAAAGACATAAGTTGAGCCGGCAGCGGTGTTAAGGCCTCCAGCCGGGAAAGCATAGGGTCGCGGTACGCCAAAGTCGTCGATGCAGGCACAGCCGAGATCAGTCGCGGTGATGGTCGCCTGGCTCGGCTGGTTGATATCAAAGAAGCGGAACAGCCGGTGCCCTTGCGATCCCACGTATCCCACCTGCAAAGCAACGTTACGCCCGAATTGTTGCTGGATATTCAGATTGTAGTTCTCGATGTAAGGCGTCTTGATGTGCTGGTCAAAGGAGAAAGTGTCGCACTCCACAGTGCAGCCCGGAGTTCCGTAGATGGGCGCATTCGGAATATAGACTCCCTCCCTACTCGCATCGCCGTTGGTACCAAACGCAGCAGGGTTGGCGTTCGCCATCATAACGGAACCGGGGCCGATATTGTTATAAGCAGGACCCGGAGCATAAAACGTCGGGTAAGGCAGGTGGCCGAGAAGCATATCCTGCGAGAAAGCATCAAAGAAAAGTCCGTAGCCAGTGCGGACAACCGTCTTGCCCGTTCCGAAAACATCCCATGCCAAGGCGACTCTCGGGGAGAAATTCCGGTAGTCGGGCTGGTAGACATTCGATAAGCCTCCGGGTCCGACCCGCTCCAGGCTGCCTGTAGTCGCTGAAGTGGGGATGAAGTCGGAGAACAGGTTATTCTTCTCCTTGACCGGCGCGTAGTAGTCCCAGCGCAGGCCGTAATTCAACGTTAGCCGGGGAGTTATGCGGAAAGCGTCCTGCGCGTAAAAGCCAATACCGTTCTGGCTGGTGTGGCGGCGGGTATAGCCGGAGTAGTTAAACAGCCCGAAAGCCGACTCCTGGGGAGCCATCTCCAGCAAGCTTTCCAGGTCGGTGAAACGGATTCGTCCGCGAGAGTATTTGTCGAAACTCTGCTCGATACTGGTGCGGTGATACTCGGCCCCGAACTTGAAGTCGTGTTTGTTGACCTTCCATGAAAAGTTTTCAATCAACTGATTATTGGTATCTACACGTTGCCGGGGATCGCCCGAGGTGGCGCCAATCTGGGAAAAGAGTCCTGCGCCTCCGGTTGCGTTTGGCACGAGAAGAACGATGGGTAGACCCTGAGAGTTGCAGGTACCGAAAGTGGTCGGAACATTGCAGAGCCCGATCGAGCTGGGATCGAAACTCTTGTCCTGCGGGAAAAATCCTTCCGCGAAACGGTTCCAGCCGTAACGAACTTCATTCACCTTGGTCGGCGAAATTACCTTGACATAGGAAATCGAAACCAACTGAACCCGGGTGGGGGTAACCGTGTCGAAGCCGGGAAGCTGCCCGCCGCTGGCGTTCAGCGCCAGCGGGAACTGCTGGGTGCTGTCCCCAAAGAAGTAGCGGCCGCTGATGTTGTTGTTGGTATTGAAACTGTGATCGATTTTAGCGATGAAACTGCTGAGATTATTGAACGAGGGAGCGATCGCGGTGTAGTCTGGCGCGAAGTTTCCGCTGGCGTTGAAACATCCCGAATCGGACGACGTCGATCCCGGAATATAGTTCGCGGGATTGTGCGGGTAGAAGTTCAAGATCGACGAACCCACCGGACTCACCGCGCCGCCGGCAGCCAATACGGCCGCTGTTGCCTGGGAAATCTGGGCCGGCGTGGGCACGCAAGCTAGAGAAACCACCCCCACGTTTTCACGCTGACCTTCATAATCGACATAGAAGAAGGTGCGGTCCTTAATGATGGGCCCGCCCAGCGAACCGCCGAACTGGTTATTGTGAAAAGCCGCTTTGGGAGATGTAGTCGGATCAAAGTAGTTGCGGGCATCCAGAGCATCATTGCGGAAATATTCAAAGAAACCACCGTGCAGAGCGTTGGTTCCGCTCTTGGTCACGATGTTGACGATGGCGCCGCCGTTGCGTCCGTACTCCGGCATGAAGTTGGAGAGCACATTCATATCGGAGATGGCGTCGATCGGCAGAATCGCTGACGGAGTTCCGAATACGCCGGCCTGGTTGATCGCCGGGTCGTTTCGATAGCCGTCGTTCATATCGGTTCCGTCGAGCAGGTAGTTGTTCGACCGGCCGCGGGCGCCATTCATGCTGAACTCGCCGAACGAACCTGGAGAGTCGGTGATCTGATCGGGGGATCCAGTAACGCCGGGAGTCAGGAAGATCAGCTTGGTGTAGTCACGCCCGTTGATGGCCAGGTCCTTCATGGTTTCCTGAGTGATTACCCCGCCCAACGTATTGGCGGTGGTTTCCACCATTGGCAATGTCTCAGCCGAAACTTCCACTTGTTGCGACACCTGGCCGGGCTTGAGCGCAATATCCACGCGGCGCTCCTGGGCTACGTCAACCGCGACGGCAGTGATGGAGGACGTCTGAAATCCGGTCTGCGAAACGGTCACGCTATAGCTGCCAATGGGCAATTCGGGGACCGCGTAACTGCCATCCGCGCTGGTCTGCGTGGTCCGCTCCAAGCCGGTGTTGGTGTTTTTCACCGACACCTTCGCGCCGGCGATCACGGCGCCACTTTGGTCGGTCACCGTACCTAGAACTGTTCCACGGAACGTCTGGGCGAACACCGCACTTGCCGTTAGCAGCACCGCGACCAGTACCAGCATTGATTTCATGATCGTTCTCCTCAGTCCCAGTTTCATCAAAGATAAACTCTTCACACTTTCGCTTTCATCTGCCGTCAGAAACGCGAAGCTCCCAACGCCTTGGCCGAACTAACCGGAAATTGTAGCGCACGGTGGTCACAAAGCAAGTGCGAAGACGGTTCCCCCTTTACTCTTGTGGTCTCGCTGCCAGGCGTCCGGTCAGTTCTCCATCCCCATTTGAGTCAAGATGTAGGCGTAGTTGAAAGCGGAGTCGTGAAGGCGATCATAGCGTCCGGAAAGGCCTCCGTGCCCGGCCGGACTTAAATTGGTCTTGAGCATCAGAATATTGTGGTCGGTCCGCAACGCTCGCATTTTGGCCACATATTTGGTCGGCTCCCAGTACATTACCTGGCTGTCATTAAACGAGGTGCGAACCAGCATGTTGGGATACGCCTTGGCCGCGATATTGTCGTAGGGCGAATACGTGATCATGTAATCGAACTCCGCTTGCTTCTTGGGATTGCCCCATTCTTCGAACTCGGGAACGGTCAACGGAATGGACTCGTCGAGCATGGTGTTGATCACATCAACGAAGGGGACGCCGACGATAGCGGCGTGAAACAGATCGGGACGCATATTGAGGACCGCACCCATCAGCAGGCCTCCCGCGCTGGCTCCTTCGATCACCAACTTATCCTTCGACCCGTAGCCTTGCGTCGTCAAATACTCGGCACAGGCGATGAAATCGGTGAAGGTGTTCTTCTTGTGAAGCATGCGGCCATCGTCGTGCCATGCCTTCCCCATTTCTCCTCCGCCACGAATATGTGCGATGGCATACACCACCCCGCGATCCACCAGACTGAAGATCTCCGAGTCGAAGTCGATATCCATCGACGCTCCATAGGATCCGTAGGCGTAAAGATACAGCGGCCCTTTGCCATCCAGCTTTGCTCCTTTCAAATGCACCACCGAAATCGGGACTTTCACGCCGTCTGAAGCGGTGGCCTGAATCTGCTCCACCTGGTAGCGAGTGCGGTCATAGCCGCCAGGGATTTCCTTCTGCTTCAGCAATGTCGAAGTCCCACTGTCCATGTCATATTCGAAAACGGAGTGCGGTGTGACGAAGGACTCGTACCCGTAGCGGAACTTGCTGGTGTCGTATTCCCGGTTGATGTCGTTCCCCGTATCGTAGGCCGGTTCAGGAAACTCGATTCCTCGCGATTGTCCATTGCGCAGATCCGTGATGCGAATCTGTGGTAGGCCATTTTCGCGTTCATACAGCACGTAGTCGTTCTTAAAGAAATCGGTGTCTTCCAGCATCACGCTGGCACGTTGGGCCACAACTTCTTGCCAGTTCTGGCTTCGAGGATCGGTCACCGGCGCTTTCACCAGGCGGAAATTGCGGCCGGTATCATTTACCCGGATGTAGAAGAAGTCCCCATTATGGTCAGGGTAGTACTCGACGCCCTGTTTGCGCGGCTCCATGATCTTCCACGTTGCCGCCGGCTGGTCAGCTGAAATATACTGCACCTCGCTCGTGGTATGGCTGGCGGAGATCAGGAAGATGTAGGCCTTGCTGCGAGTCTTCATGGCATACACGTTGAATCTCTCGTCTTTCTCTTCATAAACCATCTCATCGTGTCCTGCGGTGCCAACCTTGTGCCGATAAAGACGGTATTGGCGTTTTGCAGGGTCTTCGACCGTGTAAAACAGGGTCTTGTTGTCATTCGCCCAAACCACCGAACCCACCTTCTCCGCGTGATCCACGAGCAGTTTCCCGGTACGCAGGTCTTTCACCGCCAGAACGTATTGCCGGAAGCCGGTGTTGTCCGTTGAGTAGGCCAGCAAATTTCCGTCTTCGCTCACATCGTAAGCTGCCACCCGCACAAATGCCTGGCCTTTGGCCAGTTCATTAATGTCGAGCACGATCTCCTCCGGCGCATCCAGGCTGCCCCGCTTGCGGCAATGGATCGAATACTGCTTGCCCGCCTCGGTGCGCGAGTAGTAGAAGTAGGCTCCTTCTTTGTAAGGAACCTCGACATCAGTCTCTTTAACCCGGCTCAACATTTCGGTGTAAAGTTTCTCCTGCAGCGGCTCGGTCGGTTTCATCACCGCCTCGGTGTAGGCGTTTTCAGCTTCCAGGTACGCCCTCACTTCGGGGTTCTTCTTGTCGCGCAGCCAGAAATAGTTATCCACCAGCTTGTGGCCGTGGAGTTCAGTGATTTTCGGTACTTTCTTGGCCACTGGCGGCGCAGGCAGCGGAGAAGTAGTGTCCGCCGCAGCTAGAATGACAACGACGGCAAATAAGGCCAAGCTGAGTTGGAGACGCGGGAGCTTAAGCTGAGTCATGGAAACACTCCGAGGTTAGGGTAGGCTTAGCCGTGCCAGTATAAACCTGTGATCCTCTGTGGCCTCTGTGGTTTGCCGTTATTCAGGGAACACAGGGATGCAAGAGAACGGGGACAAGAGACGGGGAACACACTACACTGACAGCGAGACACCGCATGGGGAAATCACGCGTCTTTTTTGTCTGCACAATATTCTTGGTCGTGCTCGCCGGAAACTGCCTCGCCGCTTCCACGCCCGTCGATGTGGAGCATTCCACACTCACCGTTCGAGTATTCAAGAAGGGACTGTTCTCCGGCTTGGCCCACGATCACGAAATTGCCGCCCCGTTGGTTTCCGGCGTTGTCGATACGGCCGCACTTTCCGTCGAAGTCCGTTTTGATGCGCGTGGGATGAAAGTGCTGGATCCCGGCACTTCGGTTGGCGAGCGCGCCAAAATCCAGGAGACCATGCTGAGCGACAAGGTCCTGGACGCCGGCCATTTCACGGAAATCGTTTTCGTCTCGCGCAGCGTCAAACCCCAAGGAGAAAATGCCTACACGGTGGAGGGGGATTTGACCCTGCACGGCGTGACTCATCCGCTGGTGCTTGCAGTTTCGCTGCGGAACGGCCATTACACGGGATCGGTGAACGTGAAGCAGACAGACTTCGGAATCACTCCCCTCAGTTTGGCCGGCGGAAGTGTGAAGGTAAAAGACGTGGTCGAAATTACCTTCGATATTGCGCTGCAGGCAAAATAGAAGGCTTACTCGTACCGCAGGGCTTCAATCGGATCCAACCGCGAAGCCCGGATCGCAGGCAACATCCCACTCACCAGTCCCACCAGAGCAAGAATCACGGTAGAAACCAGCAGGATCACGGGATCGAGCACCAGCCGGATATCGCCAGCTTCGGCATGTTGGGCCATGGCGCTATACAACGTCAGCCGTCCCACAGTGAGGGATACGACGTAGGCCAGGATGATGCCCAGCAGACCGCCGGCGAAGCTGATGGTCAATGCCTCCGCCAGGAATTGTAGAAAGATGTCACGGCTGCGAGCGCCCAGAGATTTTTCCATTCCTATCTCGCGAGTGCGCTGCGTCACTGAGACCAGCATGATGTTCATCAGACCTACGCCCCCGATTCCCAAGGTAAGCGTGCCGATGAAACCCAGCAGAATCTTCAAGCCCAGCGTAATGAGTTCAAACTGCTTCACCTGCTCCATCAGGTTGAACACTACCAGTGCCCGCCGGTCGGCGGGATCGAACTGATGCTGCGTCGCCAGCACGGAACGCACCGCCTGCTCCAGCCTTAAATACTCAGTGGTTTCGTAGTTGAACCACACTGAATCGAGATAGTGCGTGTCCTTCAGATCGCTCATGGTGGTGAACGGCACGAAGCTCACCTTATTAATGTCGCTGTTTCCTGCCTGCATCTTGGGAGCCAGCACGCCAATCACTTCGAAACTCAATCCGTCGATGCGCACCCGCTCATGAAGCGCGTTCCTACCCGAGAACAGTTTGTCTTTTGCCTCGGACCCCAAAACCACGACGTGTGCCCGTTGTGTCTCGTCCTGCAAATTGTAGAAGCGCCCCTGGCCCACGGTGAGAGCTCGCACTGAAATCACATTCTGATAGTTCCCCGTCACGTTGAAGGTGTAGGTACGATTTTCGTATTGGAAGTTGGCGTCTTTGCCGACTTCCGGCGTAATGTGCATGATTTGCGGAATGTCCGCAACCAGCAGGTCCACATCTTCGAGAGTCAGCCGCAACTCCGCGCCGGCCTTCTGTCCTCCGACTTGCATAGAGGAGCGTCCAGGGACGAGGATCATCAGCTTGGTACCGAAGTTGGCAAAGATGTTGGCGCAAGCCTCCCCGAAGCCGTTGCCGTAGGAGAGCAACATCACCACGGTCGCGATGCCCCATGCCATGCCCAGCATGGTCAAGCCGGTGCGCCGGCGATTATGCTGCATGGCGCCATAGGCCTCTTGGAGCAGGTCTCGTAACATAAGTTATTCCTGCCGCAACGCTTCTACCGGCTGCAAGCGGGCGGCTTTGCGTGCGGGATAAAGTCCGGCCACCACGCCCGCCAGCGTAAGACAACAAATTGCCAGCGTTGCGGTGGAAGGCACTAATCGGGGCGGATCAAATCCCGCCGGCCCTTGCACCGTGCCCAATACCGCCATGAATCCTCCTGCGCCCACCAAGCCGATCAGCCCACTCAGCAAAGTAAGCAGGACTCCTTCCAGAAAGAACTGGAACAGGATGCTGCGGTTGGTGGCGCCCAATGCTTTGCGCAACCCAATCTCCCGCGTACGCTCTGAGACCGAGACCAGCATGATATTGATGACCCCAATTGCACCCAACGCCAGCGTCACCATTCCGACGGTTCCCAGAAACATATTCATGGCGTCGAAAATCGTGCCCATCATTTCCGCTTGCTTCACCGTGTCCCAACCCTCGAAGGCGTCTTCGTCGCGGTAGTCGAAACCGTGATTGCGGGCAACAATCTTGTGGGTCTCCTCCACGGCCAGCAGATGATCTGCCGCGCTAAGCGGTTGAAAGTTAATAAAGGAAATGGCGTTTTGCTCGGATTCTCCCTTGAGACGGAAATATGTACTCATCGTCTGATAAGGAATGTAGCCGCGCATGTTAGTGGAGTTATCGTCGCCCCGCCCCACTCTTTCGATAGTGCCGACCACTTCGAAGCTGATTCCGTTGAGCAACACCGTCGCACCGACTGCAGGCCGCCCGGGGAAAAGGTTCTTGGTCATCTCATCACCGAGCACGATTACGTTCCGCCGCTGGGTCTCATCCAGCCAATTGAGCCAGCGTCCCTGCTTCATCGGGAGATAGCGTATCCCCTTGTATTGGGGCTCTATGCCGGTGATTTCGCCGTTGGCGCTGGCGAACTCGCTCACCGCGCGCACATCGCTGCTGGTGAGCACCGGGGTCACCGCCAGCACGTGGGGAGATTCGCGGCGAATATCGACATAGTCCTGATAGGTGAGTCGGTAGAAGCGCGCCGAATTCATGCTTCCAGCTACCGTCGGCGCCCGTCCCGGAAAGAGGAAGATAATGTTCTCGCCGTATTCGTTCATGCCGCGTTTGTTGCCGGATCGAAAGCCCTCGCCCAAACCAACCAGCAGCAGCAGCGATCCCACTCCCCAGGCAATGCCAAACATGGTGAGAAACGAGCGCAGTTTGTGCGACCATAAGGTGCGGAAAATTTGCCCCAAAATGTCGAGCACCATGCGCATAGGACGCCACGTGTAACCCATCCCGATTTTACATGGAACCAGCACTGCGGTCAGCGACATCGGTCCGCCCCTCAGACAATACAATTCAGAGCAACCCACGCCTGTTCAATAGCCTAGGTTGTGTCCTCTCATTGCCATAGACGAGCGGAGTAAACGCAAGTTAGCGACTTGTAAAAAACGAGATCCACGGGGCGTCGGAAGAAAAGCTTTCCGCTAACTAATTGAAAATGATGGCGAATACCTTTCGTAACTATCTCATCCGAAATGATGCAACTATTCTCTAGGGCGGGGGTTCAAATCAGCATGCAAAACCAATTCACCAAGTCCCTGTTAGTCCTGGCAGCCGGAGCGTTGTTTGTAGGAGCAGCGGCTGCTCAAACCGCAAACAGCACAACTTCAGGCGCCGGCCCGGGAGTAGATGATCCTGGCCATCCGCGTGTGAACGAAGTCAATACCCGCGAAGAGAATCAGCAGCAAAGAATTGCGAACGGCGTCAAGAACGGCTCGCTCAGTCCGAAGGAAACCGAGAACCTGGAAAAGCGAGAAAACCATATCCAGAACGAAGAAAAGAGGGATATGGCGAAAAACAATGGCCATCTGACCAAAGCGGAACAGAACAAGATCAACCGCCAGCAGAACCACGTCAGCAAGAGCATTTACAAAGACAAGCACAACTAGGTGGCATCAAGCTTTCCGGTTGGAGACAAAGCCGCAGCCCGCTGCGGCTTTTGCTTTTTGTGTTGAAACGCGAGTCAAGAACAAATAAAATGGTCACATTAGTGACCACATGAAGATAACTACCGTTCGAGAATTTCGCGATAAGGCCACAGGGTTGCTGCGTTCGAAGGACCCGATTTTAGTGACACGCCGCGGACGTCTGGCGGGTGTGTTTTTCCCCTGGCAAAAGGGCGCCTTACCCATCGAGCTGAAACACGATCTGTTTGCCATGCTCACCACCGAGATCGCCCGGCAGATGAAGCGCCGAGGGGTTTCGGAATCGGATGTGCTGGCGGACTTCGAACGCTGGCGAAAGGCACGCCGTGCGAGTCGTAGCCGACGCTAACGTCTTGCTGTCGGCGATCCTTGGAGGCCGAGCCCGTCTAATCTTGGAAAGCTCGCGAATCGATGAAATCCTCACCACGGAAAGCATCCTTGCTGAAGTGCGCGAATACGCAGTCGTGCTTGCTAAGAAGAGGAATCTTCCGGCGGACATTCTGCTACTGGCGGTGGCAACTCTCCCCGTAACCATCGTGGAACCGGCATCCTATGGAAGCAGCCTGGCCGAGGCCAAGAGACGAATCGCCCGGCGCGACCCTGACGATGTTGAGATTTTGGCTCTGGCGCTTCAGAGCAGGATTCCTCTCTGGTCCAACGACAACGATTTTGAAGATGCCGGAATCCAGTGGTACACGACGAAAGGATTGTTGCGCGAGTTGGGACTGCTTCGAGAGGGGTAACTGCGCTAATACGCCGACAGGTGCAACTGGCGCAACAGGTAATACTCATTGACCGGTAGATCGTCACGCAAAGCGGGGACGCCCGGAGCTTTTGCGATGATCTCGTCCAGCAAAACTTCCTGCTTCAGAACTTCAGCAAATTGTTGTTCAGCGTTCGCGTAAGGACCCCACTCCACCAGATCGGCAGCCGCAGCCGCTGGCAGACGCCGGGCCAACTCGGCGGCACTGCGATTGGGAATCGGGTGGTCGCTGGCAATGAGGTGGTAGCCGTATTTCGGAATCGAACCGAAGGCGCGAACGTAGAGAAAAGACTCTTTCAGAGACCGTGCCATCGCAGCCTGAGCGGCAATGTCGCCATCGTTGGCAACCCATTGTTGGAAAATTCCATGGGCCCGCAGCCGCTGCTTAACAACCGAGTAGAATTCCCGCGAATACAGCAGGCTGGAAGCCGCCGCCTGAGTCGGCGGTGGAGGGTCGATGGCAATCACGTCGTACTGCGCGGCGGTTCGCTCCAGAAAACGACGCCCATCATCAATCACAACATGCGATCGCGGGGAACGTAACAACTCATTGCCATCGTCATGGAAAAACCAGAAGAGCGAAGGCACGCTGGGATCCAGCTCAACCGCTGTGGAATCGATGCCCCATGAAAGCATGGAGCGATGGGTGGTCCCCATACCGAAGCACACCACCAAAGCATTCCGGGGAGAATGATCGAGCAACGCCAACGGGAGCGCCGACATCATCTTTGTGGCCGGCGTCAGGAAAGTGATGCTGACACCATTCACAAAGAGCCGTTTGTCCATTCCTTCTCCATCGGCCAATACGGTTGCGGTACTGTCTCGCAGCACATGTCCCCGCGGATATTGCTGTTCGAAGCTGTGAGTGTCGAAGATCACGACCACGGCCGCGAGACAGAGGAGGTAGCATGCGATTCGCCACTTCAGGGACTCACGGACTCGCGATGATCCGGCGCGTGACATCGAAATAAGTCCCACCACCAGCCAGGGAGCCGCCAGCACTTGCAAGCCTCGGTGCTCTCCCATCAGCGGTAGCAGCACGAAACCCGCCACAAGAGGGCCCACAATGCACCCGGCGATGTTGACGGCATAGCCGCTGCCAGCCTGGTCGGGGTCGCCCTCCGACCATCGATCAACCAGCATTGGAGTCACAAAACCCATCAGGCCGCTGAAAGGCACGATGGCGAGCACGCGAACAAAGTTGGAGAGGCCGGTTTCGGGGTCCGCGGTAAATAAGGGAAACAGCGCAACCAGCCAGAGCGCGAACCACACCAAACCGTCTTCCCGGCTATGTCGCCGGCTCCAGGCGCGATAAATGCACGACCCTAGAAAAGTGGCGCCTAGATAGAGGGCAAGAATGAGAGCAAAGGAATAGACAAAAGTTCCGAGGTACGGCGTGAATTGCCGGGTCCATACCACTTCCATTCCCATACTGCTCATGCCGGTGGCAAACAGCAACGCAAGACACTCAACCCGCGGGTTGCGCGTCTGACCGGTAAGGCTGGTCCTTGGAACAACGTTGAGAACATTGCCGCCGAGCACTCCCGACGGCTGAATACTCAGCGCAAGAGCACAGACGAATAGCGTCAGATTTACCAGCATCCCAGATTGCAAAGTTGCTTTGAATCCCCAAATCTCGATCAGCAGTAAAGGCAGTGTTGCTCCAGCGATCGCGCCGAGCACGTTCGCCAGATAGAGAAAACTAAAGGAGCGCTTCGATTTCAGGCCATGATCATTACGGATGGCGGACATCGCAACCGGTATGGTGGCGCCCATACATGCGCACCACGGTATGAGCGTGAATGCCAATCCGATCCCCGCGGCAAGATAATAGCCGACGGACGACAGCGGCAGCCGGTTTCCCAGCTGTTCCAGCAGGCTCCGACCCCAGCGTAACTCGAGCGGAACTGCTACCGCGGAGCCGGCAATGGACAGTTCAAGCAGGGCGTAGAGGCGCAAGGGAGAAAGCTGCGAGTGACCGCCCAGTCCGCGGATGAGGCGGCCGGAAATCCAGGAACCAAACCCCAGGCCGGCCATGAACATCGACAAAACCATTGAAACCAGCGCGGTGGTAACACCAAACTGTGCCATGGCGAGCCGCAGCCAAACCAGTTCGTAGAGAATACTGCAGAAACCAGAGCCCACAAAAAGAACGAAGTACCACCCCATGCCGCGAGCCACACGCGTTGGCGCCATCTCAAATGCGGTCGATGATGACACTGCCGCGACTGCGGGACTAGTCCCAACACTCACGAGTGAGATTTCCTTTCTCAGACTCTGGCCCGGCCGAGGACATAAGGCAGAACCACTAAATTGAATCAGTAGGCTGACTTCAGTTTCTCAGGACATCGCAGAATTCAGGGCAGCGTACTTCACACTCCCAGTGACGAAGGTCACACGACCCCGAAGTGTAGGTTGTGCGGAACGGAAGGGATGCGGAAAGCCAACAGAACCGGACACCAAGCTGAAATCTCTAGAAGGTGAAATTTAGTCCGCCGCGCACCGCCCGTGCCGACTGCACCAGATACACCGTGTGCCCGTCAGGTCCGATCACAGGCACGTAACCTTCTGCGAGAAGATTGCGTAGATCGATCACGGCTTCTAAATGGCCGGGAAGTGAACTGGTTCCGGGTACAGGCTGGCGGAAGAAGAGATTGAGATAAGGATCGGCGCGCCCGGCCGAGGCATTGAACATATCCACCGGCGTGAGCGCCTGTTGGTCGATCCAACGGTAGGACGCAATCCAGCGGGTCTTGGTCTTGGGAATTACACCACTGATCTTTCCAGCAACACTTTGGCGGTCGCGAGTCCCAATCCATTGCTGGGCATCGTCGAGACGAACTCCCGGCTTCTCAAGGTCCAGGACGCCGCCGTATTCAAAGTCCACGGTCGCAGTGATGTCATCCGTCAATTTGCGCTGTACCACGAAGCGCACGCCTTCGGTCTTGAGATCACTACCTTGATAAGTGAAGGTTCCGGAATAGACATCCGGCAGTATCGAGCCATCGTCGGTGGCGAACTCGCCCACGCCGGTCAAAGCGGGATCCACTACGCGATCGTAGAAAACTGCCGCCTGCAGATTGGTCTTGCCCATGCGGTGAGAAAGCGAAAGTTCGTGATGATGCGGATGCTCCAGCGCGGAAGCGTAGCCGACCATGCTCACGCGCGGGCCCGACTCGCTCAGGTCGGCGGGCGCGGTATCGAAGCCTTTGTCCAGACGATCATTGGGTTCGGAAGTGGCGTAGCGGTATTCCACCACCGTGTCCGGCGAAAGATGGACATCCACCGATCCGAAGGGTCGAAACGCGGTCACATGACCCAGGAACTGAATCGTCTGTAGTTCGCTGCCAAAGTGGAGTTCGACTACGTCGCCCAAGGCAAAACTGTCAGCAGTAGTCAGTGAAAATGCTTGAAACGAACTGCTGTGCAAACCGAGGTCGGGTGCGGGCAGGTTCCGCATGGTCAAGGCAAACGAGGGTTCGGTGCCGTTGTCCATCTTGTGGCTGAACGAGGCGCGTAGAACCGAGGCGGGAGAATCGCCGCTGTATCCAATATTGCCCTGCAATCCAATCGTATCGGAAGAGAAAATCGAACGCTCCAGCGAAAAGCCGGTGCCGGAATCAGTAGCGCTGCCGAAACCTTCCGCCAAAGAACCTGCAACCAATGACAAGCTGCCTCTCAAGTCGTGGTCACTCTTTTGTTCTCCGCCTCCCAACTTGGCGGACTGGTCGTCAATCAGGCGCAGGATAGGCCGGTTCGACACCGAACGCAGCACCCATTTCCAATCGTCCGCTTCTGCCGGACCTCTTACCGGCGCCATCTTGATGGCTTCAAATAGGGTGTTGAGGGTGACGTTAACCAGAACTCGAGCTCCAGGCCGGAGACCTACACCTTCTTTAAGCGTGGGAAGAAAAGAGGCTGCCGATACTTTGATGTTGTAGATCCCGGGTACAAGACCAGCCGCGGAGAAGTATCCGTTTTCGTCTGAGAACACATCGACTGCCTGGGACGCCACGCCCAGCACTTCGACGACGGCACCCATCTGGGGCACACCACTGGCGCTGCGCACATAGCCGGAAATGGAACCTGGACGGTCCGCCGACCACAGCGGAAGCGCCAAGCCACACGCGATCAACAGGAACCCGAACCTACGAAACATCACCTACCACCTCGCGGGCCGTCCAAGCGCTCCGCGGTCACTCTACGGCAAACGTGGCCGTGGGGTCGACCGTCTGCTTGGAAATGTTGTCGTTCACCTTAATCTGGATTCTATATACACCTGGGTTAAGGTTGGCAGCCGACAAGCTCTTCTGTAGGGTCACTTGCTCGCCAACATTGCCCATCTGCTCCGTGGATTCGACGGTATGAACCACACTTGCGTTGGTCGCGGCGTTGGTCACGTTATACTCCACCGTCGCCGAAGGTTTGTGCGTCTTCTCATCCACGGTCAGGTTATAGACCTGCATCCAGAAATTCAACTTTTGCCCGCGTTTGAAAGTCATCGGTTTGCCGTCGGAAGGCGGCACGCGGGGACGAACTTTGGTGGCGCCGATCACGAAACTTCCCGTCCCCACATTCTTCGCCGCTACTGGCTCCATTAGATCAGCCACGATGAGTGACGAAGCTACCAGACGATCATCCGCGAAATCCGGTACCTGAATGCCTTTGCTCCAGCTACCCACGCGATCCCCATTGACGTCTTTTACCACGATATCGAAACGGTAACGTCCGGGGCGTAATGGAAGCGCCTTCCAATAGACTTGCGAATTCTCCGCTGCCTTAGCCAGCAGTTCTGCAGGAATGTCCGCCTGCACGGTGTCCTCAAAAGTCTGCGCGACCCGTCCGGTCAGAGTAGAGACACGGCCAAAAATATTCACCGTCCCACGCTGCACTCCGTCCTTGTTGACGAAAGTGATGTCGCGGTTCTTAATCTGGATGGTCACCGGGACCAATACCGTATCGCTGGTGACCCTCACAAAGTCTGCCAGCACATCGAAGGGCATAAGGTTGACGCTAATCTTATGGCTGACCACTTCTTCCAGGTCCTTGAACTTAACCGGCGGCGGAGCCTGCAGTTTGGAGTATTCCGTTAGACGGTCAAACTCCTTGGTCCCCTGGGTAGCGCTCATGGGCCCGGGGCCGAGCGTCTCCAGTCCCCCTTGATCCAAGCGGCTAGCCTTGGAGGCCAGGCCCATCCCTTCGTAAAGTGTGAGACCGGCATTGGGAGTGTAGAGCAATGCGTCCTTCTCGCCGCGGTCGATCGTCATGTGGTATTCGCCACACATGCACTTGTCCACAAATTCAATAATGACTTCCTGGCCAATACCTTCAAGATAACGGTATCGCCAATCTTCGAAGGGATAGGTCGACGTTGAGCCCCCACCCTCTTCAATGGGACGGTCGTAAGCTCCGCCAGAGGGATGGGCGTCAATCTCGTCGGGCGCTCCATACATAATGTAGATGCGGCCGCGATCCGTCCGCCATCCTGCAATCCCAGCCGCGAAGTGTTCATTGGCGTACTCGATGCGGCGGTAGTGTTCCTCTTTGAATTCGTTTTCCTCGGTGTCCGGCGTGGGATCACGGCGTTGCCAGAAAGCCTCGATGAACTGGTCGCGCTCTTCGTCGTTGGAGAGCTGTTTGAAGGCGCGGCGCTCTTCGTCGGTGATGATCCAAGCCACGTCCTCGTCCAACCACTTTTTGTAGGTCTTGCCCAATTCCACCTTGAGCGACTTGGCATTCTCCTTCTTTTGCTTCTCGCTGATGGGCCGCTTTAAGGGATCGACTGATGGAGCGGGCTGTGTGGAAGGAGTCCCAGTCGGAGCCTGATCCGGACTTCCCGGATTAGGAGTTTGGGCAGGTGCGGGCACACCGCTTAAAACAAGCAGCGACAGGAATATGCAGAAAAGGTGCCAACGTAACCCTACCCGGAACATAGACGGGACACTCCTCGTCGTGGACACTCTAGTGGAACCCATTTTAGGTCCTCGGCAACCGGAAAGCAAGGTTAACCATCAGGTTCTAAACAAATTGTAGGATGCAAGCAATTCCCGCAGAGGTGCCCAGACTGAACCTGCCCATTGTCGAGAGCTGATAAGGTCGCTTTTGGATTCCGCTGAGCGATGGTGATGGTGTCCAGCCTAGCTTAACCGGAGAATTCGGCCGGCCGTAACGGCCTGCATATCAACTATCTAGACCAGTAGAAGGGTAGCGAGAATGCTTTTGCCTGGAGCACGGTTTTTTGCTAAGATTGCGGCCCTGCCGGTTCTCCCCCGGGCAGAACTTGTTCTTCCGTAGCTCTCAGGAAAGGTGACCTATTTTGCGAAAACTCTCTCTTCTTGCGATTCCCTTGTTTGTACTCGCACTCACCTGCGCTTCGCAGGCGCAGTCGCTTCAGAACCTCACTCACCAGGCCCCGGACGGCGCCCAGCTAACTTATCAGTTGACCGATGGGACGGTTATGGCTCAAGGCTACAACGATTCCGATTGGTGGAGGCTCACTCCCGACAAAACAGGAAGTTATGTGAACGGAACCTGGACGCAGCTTGCCAGCCTCGCGTCCAATTACTCGCCGGATGCCGAAGCTTCCGCCGTACTCGCCGATGGCCGGCTCCTGATCGAGGGCGGAGAATATAACTTTGGGAACTTTACGCTAACCAACCTGGGCGCGGTTTACGATCCCAAAACCAACGTCTGGACTCCACTCACGCCGCCACCACATTGGTCCTACATCGGGGATTCACCTTCGTTGGTCTTGCCCAACGGCACGTTTTTCATCGGAGACAAGCTCGTCAAGAATGTCGCCGCGCTCAATCCCAAGACGATGAAGTGGATACAGGGGGTTGCGCCCGGCAAGAGTGATTTCAACGCCGAAGAGGGCTGGACACTCATGCCAGATGGCACGGTCCTTACGGCCGATGTGAAGAACGCTCCTAACTCTGAGAGATTCTTCCCAACCTTAAAGAGATGGGAGACTGCAGGCAGTACCATCGTCGACTTGCACTCCGCATCCCCGTATGGCTGCTTGCCGTTCGGGCCGAACGGCCAATACTGTTATTACCCGCCTGGAGAAATCGGGCCGGCGATTCTGCGTCCCGATGGTACGGTTTTTGCAACCGGCTCCTACACCATCACCGGTGGTCCGGGACACACCGCGATCTATACACCCGGTTCTCAGTTGATGGATCCCGGTACTTGGACCGTAGGTCCGGATTTTCCGAACGGTGATAACGCCGGCGATTCATTCGCTGCATTACTAACCAATGGAAATGTGCTGGTAGAGGGCGATTCCGGGACCTTATACACCTGGGACGGAACTAACTTTACGGCCGGAGTGTCCGCTGGGGGCAACAGCCTGATGGTGTTGCCGACCGGCCAAATCCTTATTGGTGGTACAGCGGTCTACAATGCTCCCGGAACCTACAATCCGGCGTGGGCTCCGACTATCACCAATTCTCCATCCAGCGTGACCCGGGGAAGCACATACCAGATCACCGGAACCCAGTTCAACGGTTTGTCACAGGCCAGTGCGTTCGGAGACGAGTATCAAACCGCAACCAACTACCCACTGGTACGCATCACGAATAACGCCACTGGGCATGTTTTCTACGCCACCACTCACGATCACAGCAGCATGGGTGTGGCTACTGGAAGCACTCCGGTGTCCACGAACTTCGACGTGCCTGCGGGAATGGAAACGGGAGCAAGTTCGCTGGTGGTAGTGGCGAACGGCATTCCGTCGGTTGCCGTGAACGTTACTGTCAACTAACTATCCACCACGCCCGTCCGGAAAACCGAACGGGCGTGGTGCCTTCTTGCGGATTATAAAGATCTGCCGATTCTGACCGTTCAACTCTCGGGGAAGAAGTGCCAACTTCATTTTCAAGACTGATCTTCCGTGGCGGCGCGATGCTGCTCCCGTTTTGTTTACTCTGTGCAGCAGCGACGGCGGCCAATCCTCCTCACTATCTGATAACCAATGACGACGCTAGCGCCAATTTTTTCCCCAACAGCCTTACGTTTTACATCATCGAAGCCAACGGTCAGCTGACTCTTAAGCAGCAGGTAATGATCGGAGTTACGGGAGCGCAAGGCGGATATTTCCCAGCGAATCGTGTGGCGGTGCTCAACGCCACCGGTAATCAATGCGTGTTCGCGTCCGATGGAGCGACCGGCGAAATTGATGGCGTGGATGTGAATACATTGACCTTGCTCGGCCACGCCAACGGATCGTCTGGCGATACCGGGCTGTCCAATGGAGTGGGTCTCGCGCTGAACGCGCAATACCTGTATGCAAGCTTTACCGACTCCAGCACCATCGGCACGTTTCAGATTGAGCCGAGTTGTGGACTGAGCTTCGTGGGCGACGTCAAGGTTGGCGGACTGCAAGGCGGTGTCATCGACGGAATGGCGGTGCACGGCGAGACGCTTGTGGCCACCTATGGTGATGGTTCGATTGAATCATTCAGTCTGGCATCCGTGATGCCGCTCTCGAATGGTGACCAGCAGAATTCAACCGGCTCCCGCGGCGGGAATAGCTATCCCAGTGGAGTGGACATCACCCAGGACGGACGCTTCGCACTGTTCGCAGATACTTCGACTTCGACGATCGTAGAAGTGTCAGACATTTCTTCCGGCAAACTGACCCAGACCGTGGTTTACCAATCGCTCGCCAGCATAAATTCCAGCAACATCATGCTGAGCCCGGACGAGACGCTTCTCTACATCGGTAACACCCAGGGAGATCGAATCACGGCGGCTTTCTTCAACAGCCAGAATGGGACCCTGACGAAGGGCTGCGTATCAAACCTGCTGAGAGGGTATTCATCTTCATGGTCGTATCTGGCCGGCCTGGGGTTGGCCAGCGAGAAGGGAAACGGCCAGGGAGTCTATGTCGCAGAGTTTGGCACGCCTTCTTCAATCGCCGAGGTCAGAGTGAACGCATCAAATGGCACATGTTCCATGTCTGAAGCTCCAGGCTCCCCAATCGACGATCCCAATAGCAACTGGCTTTTGTCGATTGCTACCTTCCCACCCCGCTCTTTCTGAAGAAACTCCAGCCAGAGCTGATAACGCATCGAATCCCGGTACCATTCTCCCTATTGCCGAACACGTTATAATTCAAGGCTTGGCGGGTAATTCCGCAATTTCTGGCAGTTCCAACCGTTCCAACCACGGGAACTTTTACGCCGGGGTAGCCGTATCTGAGAGTGTGCACCCGCGCGGTCCCCTGCGGGGCCGGGATCAGCCAGGTTTATGAGTCGACGCCAGGGTGGACGCGGCTCAGGGACGCATGTGGGGAAGCAATGAGCACCTGGAAGAAAATTGCGATTGGCGTGGCTGCCGTCATTCTGTTGTCCGCCATCGTCGGCTTTACCGTTTACCAGAGTCATAAGAACGTGGTCACGGTACAAACCGGCAAGGTGCAGCGGCAGGACCTGGCAGCCGTGGTCAGCGCTTCGGGAGAAGTCAAGCCGAAGACTTACGTGAACATCGGCGCCAACGCTTTTGGCAAGATCATCAAGCTATATGTGAAGGAAGGCGAGCGGGTAAAGCGGGGAGCAATGCTGGCACAACTGGAAAACGTTCAGGCCGGGGCCGACATGGATGCCATGCAGGCTTCGCTCGAAGCTGCCCGTACCGATGCCCTCGCCGCTGACGCCGCCTGCAATACCGCCCAAGCCGACCTCAACCGTGCCCACTCCGACGCCGAGCGTTCCGAACTCGATTGGACTCGCGCTCAGGGTCTATACAAGGACGCACTGATCGCGAAGTCCGAATATGACAGCCAGCGGGCGGCTCACCAGACCGCCGTTTCAGGCCTGGCACAAGCCGAAGCCCGGCTAGCACAAGCTAAGGCGCAGAAGGATTCGGCTGATCGACGGGTCACGCAAGCCGTCGCCAATCTCACCCACGCAAGCGACGTCTTAAAGAAGACCACCTACGAGGCCCCGTACGATGGAGTGATCACCAACTTGCCGGTGCGGGAAGGCGAAACCGTGGTCATGGGAATTCAGAACGCCCCCGGCAGCACCCTGATGACCCTCGCCGACATGTCAATCATCACTGCCGAGGTTCAAGTCGATGAAACCGATATCGTCAACGTGCAGCTCGGTCAACCGGCTCAGGTCACAATCGACGCTATTCCCAAAAAGACTTTCAAAGCCATCGTCACGCAGATTGGCGACAATGCCATCGTACGTTCCACTGGCGTTTCCACTTCGCAGCAAGCCGGCAGCAGTCAGGAAGCGAAAGATTTCAAGGTAGTGGTCACGCTCCAGGATCCCCCGGAAGATTTGCGGCCCGGCCTTTCTGCAACCGCCAAAATCACCACCGCAACCCGGACCAACGCCATGACCATCCCGATCCAGGCCTTGACCGTACGGCGGCGGGAAGACCTGGTTACAAAAAGCGAAAAAGGTTCAGTCGAGGCCGCCGCGCCGCCCAAAACTGTGTCTAATGAGAAAGACAAAGAAGAAATTCAGGGCGTCTTCGTCCTACGAAACCATAAGGCGGAGTTCGTGGCGGTCGAGTCCGGCATCGCAGGAACCACGGATATCGAAGTATTGAAAGGACTTAACGACGGCGACGAGATCATCACCGGAAGCTACAAAGTCTTGCGGACACTCCGCCCGGGCAGCAGCGTGAAGATCGACAACTCGACGCCGAAGAAGGAAGAAGAAGAGACATAACTTTCGCCGACATGGTTCGTCCAATTGGAGAACCAGGCCGCGTATGACACGAGATCGGAGAGCCGTTAGTGTCCCAAGAGGACCAGGAGAAAAGAATGGCAACCGCTGAAGTACTGAATTTTTCCCAACCCGTAGTGTCATCGCCCCCCGAGACCTACATGATCAATACCGTCGATCTATGGAAGACCTACGACATGGGATCGGAACAGGTGCACGCCCTGCGCGGCGTCAATCTGACCATCCAGCGCAACGAATACGTTGCCATTATGGGGCCGTCGGGGTCGGGAAAATCGACACTGATGAACCTGATCGGGTGCCTCGATACGCCCAGCAAAGGCCAGTACTGGCTGAATAGCCAGCCGGTGAGCGAACTCGATGACGACGAACTGGCGCGTATCCGCAACAAAGAAATCGGATTCGTTTTCCAGACCTTCAATCTGCTGGCCCGGGCTACGGCGTTGCACAACGTCGAACTGCCCTTGATCTACGCCGGCGTGCCCGCAGAGGAACGTTCCGAGCGTGCAAAAGCTGCGCTGACGTCGGTAGGCATGGCAGAACGCATGATGCACAAGCCCAACGAACTCTCCGGCGGACAGCGCCAAAGAGTAGCGATCGCCCGTGCGCTGGTAAACCGGCCATCGATCATCCTCGCCGACGAGCCCACCGGAAACCTTGATTCGCAAACCGGAAACGACATCATGGCATTGCTCGATCGTCTACAAGCGCAGGGGAACACAATTGTGCTGGTAACCCACGAACACGACATCGCCGAGTACGCCCACCGCGTGATTCACATCAAGGACGGTGTGGTGGAAAAGGATGTGGTGAAAGGCAAGCGCTAGGCAGGCTGCCCGGATACTCTGTTCTCGAATCGCTGCCCCAGGTTCGCGCCCCCAATGCTAGGCCTCCAGCGCCAACGCCCACGGTTTCGGGGCGCTAACCTGGGCGGAGGAATATTCGCCCTGTCTGTCCAACCGGCCGGTGGCAAATGGCACTACTCGGTAATCACGTGGTTGGCCCATTCAATCAGCGACACGAATATTGTCGGGTTGCCAAACTTCGCTCCATAGTTGCTGAGATCCGCTTCGGTCACGCCCCTGGCGCGGGAGCACGCGCCACAGGCGTAGATCTGAACATGTTTTGAGGCGAGCTTATCCAGCGTTTCGCCTACGGGCGGCCATCCTACCGGCGAGACCGAGTTGGCGAGCGTCTTTCGCATCAGTACAACCGCTTCCCCCAACAAGTAAATCTGCACTTCGTGTCCGGCTTCCGCGAGTGCAAGCCCATGCGAGAAGGGAAACGCCGCCTTGGTTGGATCGTCGGAACCCCATGCGCTCTTCATCACGATCTTGAGCGACTTGTGCGTGGCCTGCCCCTGGAGAGAACCACCAGCCATAACGAAAGGTAGAGCCGCCAATTGCGCCAATCGTGACAGGAATAGTCGACGTGCCATGAGCTTCTCCTTATGCGGAAGAATATTAGCTTAATCCCCCGTCAATACGTCACAGCATTAGAAATCAGAGCATTCGCCCAGCAACGGAGCATCGTAGGATTGCGCCCGTCGATCATTTTTGGACAGTTGTGTTCATTCGGCCGTCTGTCAATGAGCTTTTATAGATTTTCATAACTTCTTATGTCGCCGTACCAGATGTTTTCTCAAGGCGCCTGCCCAAGTTGCTATCCGATCCGGCTGCGGGTCGCCCATGCAACGGTAAAAAGATATCATCGTTTGTGCAACGTAGTCGGCGACGAAGAACACCGCGAAGTGACCTCTGTCTTTGCCGCGCCCCCTGTGTACAACAAAATTGTCGCGACCTGCGTTCACCACGTGGTCCTGCAATGACAAGATTGTTGGATGGACGTAGTGTGAAGTCCAGCGGTACATGCAGCGGTACGCGAACTCATAAACGAACGGCTTGCCGGTTGAATCATCAACGTCAACCGTGTCCTCCTCAAAAGCTAAATCCTTCGCCGTCTTCCCAGACCAGCTATGCGGATTACGATATTGGGCTGCGATCTGGATCGTGCGTGCGCTCATGCGTTTTTGCATTTCTGGGAAATAGTCCTTGGCGAGGGCATGCCAACCTTCAACATCCTTGGACGCAAACTGATAGTAGAGCTTCGCCCGCGCGTCCGTGTCTTGATTTGCGATGTAACGCAACGTAAAGAAGATGTCGATCAGCGTGCGAGTCATGCCAAATGCTTCGTCGCCAAAGCCAGCGCTAAGGAGTGTGAGAGCGGCCTCGGCAACCGTGATGCACTTCGAGTACAACGCCAACGCTACCATGTAGCGGTGACCGCCATAGGGCGGATAGTACGAGGTGTTGTTCAATTGTAGCTTCGCGTAGGCGACGAACTTGCGAACGTGTTCTACTTCGGAACGCTCGCATTGGCGCAATTGTGGGCTCGTCATCGTTATGTCTTCTCACTTGCCGGGGGGCGACCGGAAAGAAACCCTGAGGAAACCTGGCTTGAGTGTTGTCCCCCGGCCCTCCGTCAGCCCTTGCAAAAGGCTCAGAGCCACCCGCCGATACTACACTGTAACTTGAAGAAAGGACTCCCCAATTGCCAAACGAACCGGAAAGTCCGGAGTTTCGCTACAAGACGCCCATCGATCAGTGCGATGTCGTTGAGCATAAGAAACTGGAAGAGTACCGGGAGAAACGCTACGAGTGGCTCTCGTGGTACGAGCTGCGGAAAGGCGAACCGAACACAATCCAGCAGCAAATCTTCTCCATGATGTTCTTGGACATGGCGTATCGGATTCTCGCCTCGGCGCGTCAGAGCACGGAGAAGGGCGCAGTACACTCGGCTCAGAATGGATTGCTGGCACACTTTTTGGATCAAGGCTATGTTGCGACCCAAGTGTTTGCTATCCGCAAGCTTTTGGACAAGAGTAAGGACGTGTTTTCCCTGCGTCGTTTGTTGGATGACATGACGGATCATCGAGACCTCATCACGCGGGAAAACTACGTTTGCCATGATGGGCTTCCTTTCGATTCGGAAGCATGGCAATCACAGGCGCAGGGAGTGGAGGTCCAAATGTGGGGAATTCAAGCCCCAGGTCTCAGACGTTTCTTAAGTTCGCGTGTGCGGCACGAGATGTTCGACAAACTTTCCGGCGTTGTTTCAACAGCGCGCCGACGGGGGGACCTGATCAGAGATGAGGTATTTGAGAAACTGAAGAACCTGCTGGTAAGCAGCACGGCTCAAGAGATCACTCTATTGAGCAACAAGTTCTTCGCGCACGCTGCGACCGGAGATTCTCGGGGCACACTCGCCTTCTCGGGGATAAAGTTGTCAGACGTAGACAAGGTCCAGCGTGCCTTCGTTCGAGTCGAGCGATCCATAACCGATCTGCTGCTGTTCATCGCAATTGGCCGGCAAGTTGTTCCAACGAGGCCCCTCGGAATGTTTAAGGAATTGGAACACCCATATGCTTCCGTTGAATCGATCAAGAATATGGACAAGATTTGGGACCAACTGGCGGAGGAACGCAACCAGTGGGCAAGAGGGATAGAAGAGGACATCGCGTGACACCTAGGCAGGCGGGTCGCCCGCTCAGGCCTTGTTTTTGGCTTGAGCAGGGCAGGGAGACCGGTCTGCGTGCCCTCCCATTCCTGCACTCACCATCCAAAACTTCTTCGTATTTTCTTGACATCGCTTCCGGCCATGCCCGACGATTTACAGATATATCTCGGAAGCAAAAAATGTCTTCTCGACCCTCTAACCCGTTTGTTTCTGATATTTTGCCGCTAACCCATTGCTCGGGAAAGATTTGGCGGGAATTTTCCGCTACGGCGATGATTCCAAAAGACCGAGGGGGAGGGGGGTAGGATCAGCCGAGAGAAAAACCCAGAACGCCAAGCAGTCGGCGTGGACAGCCCGGCCTTCCAGGGAATGAAGTGATCGGCAAAGTCGGATCGCCTACTTCTTCAATGAGACCGCCTTCACGCTGCTGTTGCACGACGGATCCTCGTAGCATTTGCGGAACGGGAGCACGACCAGCGCCTGCTCCAGCGTGGGATCGTTCAAGTTCGCCAGAGTATCGCTGGTGCGCTTCGCGCCAGCGCTGTAGCGGATCTTTTGATAAGCCGACGCCAGCAGTTTCAGCGACAGCGGATTGTTCTTGTCCTCTTCGAGGTGCGAGATGGCCTCGTCATACTTGTGCTGGGAGAACAATGCAGCACCCGCTGCACCGTGATACGCGGTTTCAATCAAGCGGTCGGTGGACTTCGATGACATCTCGTCCAGACGCGCGAGAATAGTGTTGACGGTCTGACGGTCGCCTGTCTTTACAGCGATCTCTACACGCACCCGCAAGATCTGCGCCTGTTCCTGATGAATCGAGGCCGGCATGGCGTTCTTGCCATCTTTCAGAGCAGCTTCGGCTTTGCTGACGAACACGAGCGCTTGCTTGGGATCGGGCTGATACATGGCCATCTGACGGTAGGTATCGGCTTCCAACTGACTCATGTGCTTGGCGTGCGCATCGTCGGCGATGGCCTGGAAAGCATGATCGGCGCCTTTCAAATCGCCTTCGCGAATATAAGTTTCCGCTTCACGCGTCTTCCATTGCACCTGATGCAGTTCGGGCATGGGAAACTTCTGAAACCCGATTTCGTACTCTTCGCGGGCACGGACTTGGTCGCCCATCAGTGAGTAAGTGTCAGCAATGCCGAATTGTGAGGAATAAAACTGCGGATCGATGGCGAGCGCGGCACGATAGTGCTCCAGTGACTTATTGAAGCTGCCCGCCATGCGCAGAACCTCCGCGTAGGAATCTTGCGGGTTGGCCTCCTTCGGCATCGCGGACACATACTTGTCCATCAGGGTTAAAGCTTTGTCGAACTCGCGCATATAGGCATAGCAGTAGCCCATATTATTCATCAGGCCCGGAGAATCGGTGATGCCGGAACGCTCGTACACGGCGATGGCGCGTTCGTACTGAGTTTGCGTGGTCAGCCAGTTGGTGGCCATGAAGATGACCCATTTGTCGTGGGGGTACAGGCTGAGAACGTCGTTCATCTTAGTAATGGCGGAGATCAGCTTGTGGTCCGTGGCGTCCTGCCACCATTCCATCACCAGGCGCTCGGCGGGCGAAGCGTGGCTCTTGAGGGCCAGGGCTTTGGCATTTTCAGCGACTTGCTCGGCGGGATCAAGGCTGTTCTGCGAAAGCAGCTCGTGCGCCATGGCGAAATCGGGATCGAGCTTGATGGCCTGGCGGAGCATTACGTCAGACTGCTCCTGCTCCACCAGATCGAGGCCCACGCGCATGGCCTCCACCACCAGACGTTGAGCCTCGGGAGACTTGGAAGTAAGCGGCAGCGTGGTCCACGGAGAATCAGGCTGCACCGGAGTGGACTGTTGCCCGGAGGCAACCGCTGCGAACAGCAGGGCGAAGACTGCAAGAAAAAGAGTTGCACTTCGAATCGAAGTCTTCAAGATCGCATGTGTAAAAAGCATGGCTAATTTCCCCTCAAGAGATAACCTTGTTCAACCGGCAACTTGCCGTCGATCTTCAAGACGTTCACATCTTTGGTCAACGAATACAGGTCAATGACACCCACTGCACCACGATTGGACGAGACGAAGTGAAGCACCTCGTCGTCGGAATCCACAATCATGATGGAACCCTTGTGGGCTTGTATGAAAGCGTGCGCCTGTTCCTGCGGCATGCCGAACAGCTTGCGCAAAACCAGCTGCATATCAGCCGAGGACGGGTCACGCAGAACAATCGTGATTGGTCTGCCATCCGGCCAACTGCGGGTATGAGCATTGAACATCTTCACCAGGTCGGACGTAGTGAGGTTGGTCGTGGTATTGGCCGTGTCCGTGACAATCGCCAGTTGCTTTGCCTGGACGATGCACGGGACGCTCGCCAGCCACGCCAATGCGAGTAGGCGTAAAACCCTCATGGCTGATTATTGTTACTCAAGGTGGGGCGCGGGTGGTACGTCACCAACGTAACGCACGTAAAAAAGGCGTCCGTGAAGCAGGACGCCTTTTGCAAAATTGCGGCAACGATCTAGCGACTTTTGGGATAGACGCTGATCGAGAGCAGACCCTGCCCATTGGGATCGGTGGTGACCGGTCCCAATGTGATTGCGCCACCGGCATCGACCGTGGCGGTTTGGATTTGGTTCGGGTAAATGGCATAGACCAGCATCCCGCCGCCCGTCCCATTCCCAGTGGCCCCAACCGAGCGAATCGCGCCCAAGGCCTCATCCGGAGTCGGAATGAACGTGCCACTCCCTTCTTCGGTGATGCTCAACGGGCTCTCCGTGAAGTTCATGGTCACTTCACCGCTCGGAATGCTATTAATGCTGTAACCAGACATTCCAACGTAGAGTTCGCCGTTGCCTTTTGCCCCGTTCTGGCTAAACCAGGGAACGTTGGGATTCCCGCACCCCGAGGGACAAGCAGTAATGGGCCAGTTCTGCGGATTGCTCAAACCTGCGGGGCCAATGTTGACGGACAAAACGCTGTTCTGACTCCCGCTCGCGTTGCCGAAGACCGCAACTTTGCTGTCATTCGTAATGTCCAGGCCGGTGGGGTAACAACCAGCGGTTTGACACTCCGTGAGGCCCGCCCAACTAACGCTGCCACCGTCGGTAAGCGTACCGTTGGCATTGACTTCGAAAATCTCCACGCCTTGGAAATCCACAGCCGGCACTATCAGACCCTTGCCATTTGGTTCAAAGGCCAGGGTAACAAAAGTGTCCGCGCCGATCGAAGGAGTGTAATCGGCAATGTGCGTTAGTGTGCACTTGGTCCCTACCGCCCAGGTGGAGACGTTGAGCGTACCGCTGTTCGCGCTGGCCAGTATCTTGCCGTCCGGGGACAGTGCAATACCGCCACCGGAAAGTTGGCCACTGAACATTCCGGTGAAGCCGGCATCACCGGTCTTGGCATAGCTGGGTGCGGCAAAGGAACTGATGGTGTCCGACGCAGTGTTAATGACGAACACGCAGTTGCCGCTCGATGCAATAGCACTCCCGGTATAAGCGAAGAACCCGTACCCCAAACCAGTCCCGCCCGTCTCCAGCGCCTTAATTAACGTCATCGTGCCGTCGCTGGTATTGAGGTGAAACGCGGTGGCGCTATTTGCCCCAGGGTTAGGATTGTCATCGTTCGTCAAAACAACTGGGAGCGGCACTGCCGCGAAGCTGGTGGCACAAAGAGCAAGCATTGCAACCAGCGCAAGCAATACCAAGAATTTCCTCATCTGCGTGTTCTCCTTACAAGTTTCTCAGAGGGGAGGAGCTTCCGAGAGGTTGTCCTGCCTAGGGCCCGCGAACCGGGGGAAATCTTATAATTCATGCGGTCCGGATGCAAGAGAGAAAGAAGACTCCATGCGGGAGTCCCACACCAGCCGCGCAGCCGGGTGCCATGGGCCATGGACAACCTGAATTCAGGGCTTGGAAGCTGGCGCAGTTATTGGGGACGACTGCGAGGGTGACGTCGACTTGGTTGCTAGCTGCCAGCTTCCACCCATCTGCTGCCGCATCAACAATTCGTCATATTGCTCCCAGATTTCGGCAATCTTTCCGTCCTTGAGGCGGAAGAACAACATCTCCGCGGCGCGGATGGTTCGCGGGGGATCATTCGGGGCCGGCTGGGTGGTGAAGGGGAAAAGGACGTTCTTGTAGGTTGCCGTCAAAGTCAGACGCATCGCGACTTTGTCGCCCTGAATGACGGTATCCTCGATCTTGAAGGTAAGGTCGGGCATGGATTTACGCCAAGCGGTAATCACGTGCATCAGCATGGCTGCATTCACCATGACCCTGGGTCCATGAGAAGTCATGAAGAACGGGGAAAAGAACGGCTTGAACTGATCGAAATCACCGGTATTCCACAAATCAACATACCGGCGCGGTAAGGTGTCGATCGGCTGGTCTGCGGCGGCTGGCGTGGCCGATGGAGCATCAGTCCGCACGGCGACCTGTTGGCCGGAGGCAGACCGGTTTGCCATCAGCAGGGCGAGAACTGCAAGGAGAAGAGTTGCATAGCGAATTTGCGCCTTTGGAATCGCGTGTGTCCAGAGCATGTTTAGTTCCCCCCGAGAAATGACTTGGTTCGTCCCGGCAACTTGCCGGATCTTATAAGCGTTCTTAAATCTTTCCACAAAAAGTGGTTAAAGACCAAAACTACATGCTAGCTCTGGCGGTCGAAAATGCGGCCCCGTCAAACTCCTTGCCAGGCAAGGGGCTATAACGAGAAGCTGGTTTCTCAGGCCGAGAGCACTGTGTTAACATTTTTGCTGATCGCTTTGGATATTCTTTGTAAAGGAATCCTAAATTTATGCCCAAGTACCTACTTGTGTGTCTATTGTTTGCAGGGCTGGCACGTGGCCAAGTCGCACCACCGGCCGCACCGGCTCAGCCCTCAGGCGCCCCTGCCAACTCCTCGCCAGCAGCCGCCTCGAAACTCGCGCCGGATGCACCTGTGATAACGATAAACGGAGTGTGCGACCATCCCTCTGCCGACAAGCCGGCGGCAAGCTGCAAGAAGGTGATCACCCGGGCCGAATTCGAATCGATGGTACAAGAGGTGCAGCCAACTCTCGCCCCTGATGGCCGCCGCGATTTCGCAACTCGCTATGCCGAAGCGCTGATCATGCAACAAAGAGCCCACGAAATGGGCCTGGATCAGGGGGCGGACCCCAACGCCCGCATGAAGATCGCACGCGAACAACTCCTGAATCAAGAGCTGGGTCGGATGCTTGGGCAGACAAGCTTCGCACAGGTGACGGACCAGCAAATCGAAGAATATTACCATCAGAATCCAGCCCGCTTTGTGGAAGCGGACCTGACCCGGATTTTCATTCCCGGCATTCAGCGCTTGCCGGAGCCCAAGGTAGAACTCAGCGAGGAAGCGCTCGACAAGCGCGACCAGGAGTCGGAGGCCATCATGAAGGCAGAAGCCGACAAGGTGCGCGCGCGCGCCATGGCTGGAGAAGACTTCGCCAAGCTCCAGGCGGAGGCAACTCACCTGTCCCTGGTTGAGGATGCGCCCCCGAGCACTATTATGGGAAAAGTCCGCGGCGATGATATGGCTCCCGACCAGTTATCCGTGATGGATCTGAAGACCGGGGAGTTTTCGCAGCTGTTTGTCGATAAGAACGGATATTACCTTTACAAAGTTGGGGAAAAACGGGTCATCCCTCTAGCTGAAGTGCGGGAAGACATTCGCAAGAAACTGGCAGAGCAACAGCGGCAAGCTCAACTGGAAGCCATCCGTAAGTCCGCCACTCCAAGCTTCAACGAGACTTATTTTGGTAAATGACGATCGTCGCCTGGCTCCCGTAGACAGAACTGATCGCAACCTAAGCTAAGACTCGGTTTGAGTTCCGAGTCCGTGTTTTTGCCTTTGGCTCAGCGGCTGCAAAACCGAAGTTCTTGGTCACAAATGGTTGAAGTGGCCAAACGGCTGGTTCGATGGCTTGCTCAGCCCGTTTGTGGACACAATCCCTCTGTCGCCGCGACGATTGCTACAACACTGACTACGGATTCCTTTGAGGAGCACCGGGATTGGAGGCCGTAGTGTCGCTCTTTTTCTCTTTTACCGGACCGAAGTAGTCGTCACTGTACGTAACGGTGGCAGATTGCAGGAGAACATCCATGTCATGCTTGGCATGTTCTTTACGCAGAGTGTGACGAATCTCGCCGCTCGCTTTCTCGAACGGTCGTGTGGTTTTGGATTTGACCCGGAAGATTGAATACCCGTTGTTGTCGGTGAGAACGGGTGAAATCTCCCCTACCTTGACCTCCATCACCGGACGCTGGCCTTCGGAGAACATACTGCGCCGAACCCCTCGCAAGGTAATCATCGCTGGGTCGGCATCTTTCTCGGTGAGGCCCGCTAAAATGCAGGCTTCGACTTGCAGTTTGAGGAAATCTTCTCCTGCGAGGGCTCGCACCCGCAACTTCTCCGCCTCCTTCCGCAGATCCTCGAACCACTCCTGGCGGCGTTTCTGTTGCTCGGCTTCGCTCAATTTCGGATCTGAATCCTGTGCGCGCGCCAGCTTGGGAACGAAAACACGATCCACGTCCACTTCCACGAAATCATCCGTGTGGCTTTGATAGTAACTCTCGATTTCTTTGTCGGTGACTTTTGTCTTCTCCTCGGTGTCGAATTTCTCTTCCAATACTCTTCGGCCGAGAGCCATTCGGTCGACTTGCATCTTGGCCTCATAAAACGGCTTCTTATCCAATCCCATTTCCTGGGCACGGTAGGCGGTGATGAGGTAATTCGCATACTTATTGGCAAAAGCCTTGAGGGCCGGCTTGTGAGAACCCGGGTGGAGCAATTCCATCGCTTTCTCGAAGTCTGCCCTTGTAACCACGGTCGTGCAATTCGGCGGCGCCGGTTGGTCCGAGGGGTGGTCACACAGCCCCGGAATGGTAATGACCGGTGCATCTGGCGGAACTGCTGCTACGGGCGGTGAATCCTTAGCTCCATTTTCTGGAGCGGGCGTGGCATTGGTTCCCGCCGGCGGCTGGCTGGGTTCCGGTTGCTGGGCTGACGCAGACCCTCCCCAGGCAAGAGAAGCCATCAACAGACATAGCAACCAATAGCGGGCCATCAGTAAAATTCCTCCAGGAGAGACACAAGTTTCAAAGAAAAAGCATAGCACACACCCAATAAGCCTGGGTTGTACCGGGTGCAAAAAACTAAGGAGAAGCCCGGTTGTGCTGGCTTCTCCTTAGTTCAATTACATTCAACCTAACTTAATGCAGTCCAACCTCAGGCTACTTGTTGCCAGCGAGAGCGTAAGACATGCCCTGGCACTCGGTCGTGTTGCCACTTCCGAGATAGTCGCACCAGTTTTCCCAGTTGACGCCGAAGAAAGCGGAATCAAAGAAAGCCTGGTAGCTAACCTGGAACTTGCCATTCACGTTGTTCAAGCCATCGGTGTTCGACTCGAAGTAGTAAATGTTGGAGTCGCAGTCGCTGGCCGTGCACTGTGGAAGGTAGTTGAACCAGTAAGTCGTTCCCGCGCTGACCGAAATCGGCGAGGTGAACAAAGATGCAACTGATTCCTCTACAAGACCAAAGGGATCGCGCCCCGTGGCTTCTTCGTACAGCTTGTTAGAACCGTTTCCTACATCGGTGCCGCCGCTGCCGGTGGTGACGCCGGTGCGCACATCATAGAGCCCGACAACTGGATCGTACTGAACGCCACCAGTGACCGTGGGATCGTTGTTGATCAACATCCCTGTGATCATGGCATTGACGGGCAACTTCAGAGCCGAGTAGGTGTAGGTCAGTGGAACCAAGGTGGTGTTGGCATTGGCAAAGGCATTGGCGTTCGGATCGTTAAGATCGATGTCGCCGCCGTAGAACGGGCACTTGCCATGGCAAAGAGCAGGAGCGCCAGGGGTGTGGAAATTTGCGTGGTGGCCGATTGCTGCTTTACCGGTTGCACGCGCGTTCGACACCGGCGCAATTCCTTGCGCGAAGGCAACGAAGCTAAACAAAGCGATAAACATCACTACACACAGAACTTTTTTCACGAATGTCCTCCTAGTGGATTTGACTGAAGTGTTGGTAGGTCTCATCAAGAAACCGGCGAACTTGCAGACCCTCTGGAAAAGCTTGCCAGTGGCCTGCGGATACGCATCTTAATTTGCTTATGGGCAATGTCAAGTGAAATCTGGCCGCTGCAGCGAAAGAATTGTAATGTGTATAAATAAACTGCAAAGACTTGCATGTCTGGAAAAAACAACTGCGCAACTACGGATTCTGATGAAGGGAGAAAGTATGTAACGAGAGAGACTTTCTTCTCCATTGGCAGTCATTTCGTCGAGCATGGGAACTAAAAACTATCCCAATGGCGACGTGCATCGTCGGGCAGACGGTGACATTGTCATTACTTTTCGTTGAAAAGGAATCCGAAGCATTCTGTTAAATTTGCCAACTTAGAATGCAAGCGAAATTGCTTGCCAGCAAAACGCCCGGTTCAACCTTTTCACCGCCGCCCATGCTTCGCTCCGACGTCCGGATAGGCATGATATAATTTTTCTCTTACCTAGCTCTTAACGGTCGGAGGATTGTATCGACAAGCGTTTTATCCGCACAAATGAGCGCATTCGAGCGCGGGAAATCCGCGTGATTGGAAATGAAGGTGAGCAGATCGGCGTTATGCCACCCTTCGAAGCGCTAAAGAAGGCCCGCGAACAGAACCTGGATCTGGTGGAGATTTCCCCCAGCGCCGTACCTCCCGTATGCCGCATCATGGACTATGGGAAATTCTTGTACCAGCAAGAGAAAAAAGAACGCGAAGCTAAGAAGCACCAGAAGGTCATCACGGTCAAGGAAGTAAAGTTCCGGATCAATGTGGATGACCACGATTACGAGACCAAGAAAAACCACGTGCTGCGGTTTTTGGACGAGGGAGACAAGGTTAAGGCGACCATTTTCTTTCGCGGACGTGAGATGACGCGCACTAATCTTGGCCGTCAGATTCTGGAACGGTTGATCAAGGACGTGGAAGACAAGAGTATTGTGGAATTTCGGCCGCGGCAGGAGGGCAACACGCTACATGCCATCCTGGCTCCCAAGAAAGATGCGGGCCATAAACCGCCAGTGGCCCCGCCCGCTGCGGAGCGCGTGAAGCAGGCGCAGTAAAGCAGCGATCAGCACTCAGCCGTCAGCATTCTGCCCACTGAGATTGTGGCCGAACCTTACGACGATCCGCTCGACTGAATGCTGAGTGATGAATACTAACTGTTGGTTTTGAGGACTTATGCCTAAATTAAAAACGCACAAGGGCGCTGCCAAGCGCTTCAAGAAGACTGCGACCGGGAAGGTGAAGCGTCATCATTCGCATTTACGCCATATGCTGACCTCGAAGTCGCACAAGCGAAAGAAGAAGTTGGGCGAGGCGGTTCTTGTAAGCCCCGCGGATACGCCCAAGATCAAGCGGATGATTCCGTACTAAGATCGTTGTCGTGTTTGAGCGACAACTAGCGGCGGCCAGGTGAAGGCTGCAGCCGGCGTGTGAAGAGGTCATGACGATGTTCGTCTCCTGCCTCCAGCCGCCGTAAATCGAACGCAGAAAAAGGAGCCAATCATGCCTCGTGTAAAACGTGGGACAAAACGCCGCGCCAAGCGCAAGAGAATTCTTGAACGCGCAAGCGGCTACTTCCTGACAAAGTCCAAACTCTACCGCGCCGCCAAAGAGGCGGTCGAACGCGGGCTGAAGTTCGCCTACTCCGGACGCAAGCAGCGCAAACGCCAGTTCCGTTCGCTATGGATTGTGCGCATCGGAGCGGCTGCCAAGCTGCACGGCCTGAGTTATAGCCAGTTCATCCACGGATTGAAGACCGCAGGCGTGGAACTGGATCGCAAGATTCTCGCCGATCTGGCGGTGAATGATCCGGATGGCTTTAAGAGCCTGGCCGCGCAGGCCAAGGGCGCTCTGGGAGCGTAGAAGCTTTAAGCTTTCAGGGATGGCGCAGCGGCCGCCGTTGGCAGCCGCGTAGCGGCGTAAGAATAAAGCCCACGGCGCAAGCCGTGGGTGCACCGCGCAACCGCATTCGAGCCCCGAAGGGGCGAAAGCACCGTGGCATACTCCGTCCCCAAATTGAAAGATTTTTCCGCTGCGGCGCTGGAGAAGGCCACAAAGAAACTCCTCACTGCCCTGGACGAAGAAGCCGCGGAAGTCAAGACCGAGACTGACCGGAAAGACTTCCGTGATCGTTGGATGGCGCGCAAGAACGGCGTGCTCACCCAGGTAAATGACCTGTGGCTCAAAGCGGCGCCGAAAGACGCGAAACGCGAAGTCGGGCAACAAGTCAACGAACTCAAGAAGCGAGTCGAGCAAGCCATCGACGCGGCAGAGCAGGGGTCAAAGAGTGCCGCGTCATCATCGCGGCTGGAGTCCGATCGCCTCGACATCACTCTCCCCGGCATTCAGCGCCCCATCGGCGCCGAGCATCCGGTTATCAAGACGATGAACGAAATCGTCTCCGTGTTCCGCAATCTCGGTTACTCGGTACAAGAAGGGCCGGTCATTGAGACCGACTACTACAACTTCGAAGCGCTGAACTTTCCGCCGAACCATCCAGCACGCGACACGCAAGACACGCTCTTCATCGCCAACCAGGAATCAAGGCCGCAGCGCGAGCGATTGTTACTACGGACCCACACTTCTCCGGTACAGATTCGCACCATGGAGAAGATCAAGCCGCCGATCCGCATTGTGATTCCCGGCAAAGTACATCGCAACGATCCGCCAGACGCCAGTCACTCGCCCATGTTCCATCAGATCGAAGGCCTGGCCGTCGATACCAACATTACGTTTGGTGACCTGAAGGGCACGCTCGATCACGCCATGAAGGCGCTGTTTGGATCGAGTGTGAAGACCCATTTCCGGCCGTCGTTCTTTCCCTTCACTGAACCCAGCGCGGAGATGATGGTGAGTTGCTTCATTTGCGGAGGCAGCGGACAGCGAGGCTCGGAGCCTTGCCGTCCCTGCAAGCGCACCGGATGGATCGAAATTCTGGGCTGCGGCATGGTCGACCCCAATGTCTTCGAGTTCGTCAAAGACAACGGATACGATCCTAGAAAAGTGTCTGGATTCGCCTTCGGCATGGGTGCTGATCGGGTCGCGCTGCTGAAGTACGGTGTGGATGACATTCAGTTGTTCTTTCAGGGGGATGTCAGGTTCTTGCGGCAGTTTGCGTGAAAGCTGCTAGCTCCTAGCTTAATGCGGGGCGGCTAGGAGCTAGAAGCTAAAAACTAAAAATGAAACTCTCTCCACAATGGATTCGCGACTTCGTTGACTTGACGGTGGAGGACCGCCACTTAGCCGATGACCTGACCAATGCCGGCATCGCGGTGGAAGGCATCAGTGGCGAGGGAAAAAAGACGGTCTTCGAAATGGAGATTGGCACCAATCGCCCCGATGCCATGAATCATTACGGCGTTGCGCGTGAGGCCGCAGCGATCTATGGCCTGCCGCTAAGGCCGATTCAGGCAAAGCTGCCAGGATCCAAGCCCTCTGAGGCGAAGAGTTCACATGCTCAGCATCCATCCGCGCCTGCCTTCCCTGTGGAAATCAAAGATCCGCAGGGCTGCGCGCGATTCACCGCACGTATCCTTCGCAATGTAGTAATCAAGCCCTCACCGGCGAAGATCATCGAGCGATTGGCCCTGCTCGATCAGCGGGCCATCAACAACGCCGCCGACGCCACAAACTACACGCTATGGGAGATGGGCAAACCCACGCACGTTTTCGATCTTGATTTGCTCGAAGGCGGCAAGATCGTAGTGCGACGAGCGCGCGACGGCGAGAAACTCAAAACTCTTGATGGCGTGGAACGCAAACTGACTGCGGAAGACCTGGTAGTCGCCGACGCGGTAAAGCCGGTCGGGCTGGCCGGAACTATGGGCGGGTTCGACACCATGATCACCGATAAGACCAGCAACATTCTGATTGAATCGGCGTGGTGGGACCCGGTGACGGTGCGCAAGATGGCGCGACGCCACGGGCTGCATACCGATGCATCGCACCGTTTCGAGCGCGGCGCCGATTTCGAGTCTACATTGCTCTCCTGTGATCGCGTGGCTGAACTGATTCTGCAATCGGGCGGTGGCGAGCTCGACGGCGAACTGGTTGACTTGGTGGCGCGCTGGCTCGATCAGGCGCCGGTGGGCTTGCGCATGTCCGAGGTTCATCGCATTCTAGGCGGCAGCCTGGACACCAATCGCGTGGTTAGCATTCTGCAACGGCTGGGATTCGAAGTGCTGCCAGAACCCGACCGGGATCCCGAGTTCACGGTGCGCGTCCCGAGCTGGCGGCTTGACATTGAACGTGAAATCGACCTGATCGAAGAGATCGCGCGTCTTCATGGATACGACAAGTTTGAAAATACCCTGCCTGCGTTTTCCGGATCGGTGATTGAAACTCCCGACGCAGCCAAGGACCAGAAGCTGCGCAATTCCCTGCTGGCGCTGGGTTATGACGAGGCTGTCTCGCTGACCTTTATTTCACACAATGAAGCACAGGATTTTTGCGCGGTGCCGGTCATTGAAATCGCCAACCCGCTGAGTGAAGAAGCTTCGGTCATGCGCACGTCGTTGGCGCCGGCAATGTTGAACATGCTGGCTTATAACCTCAACCGCGGCAGCGACAATGTTCGTTTGTTCGAGGCAGGAAGCGTGTTTGAGGCGGAAAACGGGGCCGCCGCCGAGTTGAAACGGATCTGCCTGGGCGCCAGTGGCAGCGCTGTGAGTCCCAATGTTCATCAGCCATCGCGGCCGTTCTCGTTCTTCGATCTGAAGGGAGATGTTGAGACCCTCCTGCAACTGTTCGAGCACGATGTGGTTGTGTTCGATGCCCGTACCGCTGAGTACTACCATCCGGCGCGGTCGGCGCGAGCAGTGATGGATGGCGCTACCGTGGCACAGTTTGGGCAGCTTCATCCGGAGACGGCAGCCAAGCGAAAGTTCAAGCAGGACGTGTTCATCGCGGAGTTTTATTTAGACCGTTTGTATAAACGCGGTCTGCGCGAGGTACGTTTCGAGGCATTGCCCCGATTTCCCGCGGTGGAGCGGGATTTCTCGTTCGTCTTCGCGGACACAATCGTCTTCGAGCAAATTCGCCAAGCCGTGACCGGGTTGCATCTGGACGAAATGCGCAGTTTTGTTCCAGTCGAGATTTTCCGCGGTGGAGCGGTTCCAGCAGCCAAACATTCTCTACTGCTACGCGCGACGTTTCAATCTAATGAACGCACATTGCGCGAGGATGAAATAGCCCGTTGGTCGGCACAGGTAGTCAAGGCGCTCGAAGGATTGGGCGGAGTGCTGAGAACGTCCTAACACCCCTCGCGCCGAAGTCAGGTCTCTGCTAATATCATGCACCGAGGGGAATACACATGCCTAGTCTTACCGGAGTACTAAGTCAGCTGCAAGCAGAACGTCAAAAGATGTTGAAGGAAGTGGGTAAGTTAGATCACGCAATCGGGGTTATACGGGGCCTGAATAACAACACAGGCAGCCTTTCTGCGCGGCCGCGCAGCCGGATGTCCCTCGCTGCGCGAAGAAGAATCGCTGCCGCCCAAAGAGTACGCTGGGCGAAGTGGAAAGCAGCACAGAAAAAAGCGGCATAGATCGAGCCGCAATTCCTGCCGCTTCGGATCGAACTCGACGTGCAGCAGATTGAGTTTGCAGTAGACCTGGCAATCTTCTGCGTAGGAGTGAGTGCGCCTGCGGAATCGTCCACCATTGTCGTGTTCCATTCCCCGCGCCTGCGCACTGGAAGCCAGATTCCATTGAGAACATCTTACCTTTCAAAAACAGACACTATAATGCCCGGGCAGTGACCGCTTGGAGAGCCAATGATCTCTAGACGCCGTTTTGTGCAGGCCGGCGCAGTCGCCGGGGTCGCTCTGGGCGCGGGCACGCTTGCGCCGGGTGTGACCGATGATTCTTGCGCGGTTTTGCCGCCATCGCTCACCAGCTTGAAATCCTGGAAAGACCAGGCCGTTCCCATCACCCAGGAAGAACGCTTTACACGCCAGGTCAATGCCTGCCGCTTGATGGAAGCCAATCATCTCGACGCCATCGTTCTGATGGAAGGAACGTCTCTCGAATATTTCAGCGGCATTCGCTGGTGGGGCGGTGAGCGCTTCTTCGCCATGGTGCTGCCCGCGAAGGGCGCAGCTTTTTATGTCTGCCCGGCTTTCGAAGAGGCCAGAGCCCGTGAGCAAATGGCGAAGGCGCCCGACGGCGAGCACGCCGACATCCGCGCCTGGCAGGAAGACGAAAATCCCTATCAGCGCGTGGCCCAGGGATTCAAAGATCGCCGCATCGCAACCGGAACAATCGGCCTCGACGAGACGATCCGATTTGTCTTTGAAGATGGAATTGCCAAAGCTGCACCGCAAGTGACGTTGGGCAGCGCCACTCCAGTCACAGCCGGTTGCCGCCGGGTAAAAAGCGATCACGAAATTACCCTCATGCGTCTGGCCTCCAAAGTCACTCTCACCGTGTACGAAGCTGTATACCGCGCGATAAAGGAAGGCATGACCAGAGACGAACTCCAGGAATTGATCTCGACCGCGTACGATCGCATCGGCTTTCCCGGCGAGGCGACTGCGCAGGTGGGCCAGTTCACTGCCCTTCCTCATGGATCGGTGACCCCCCAAATCATTCGCGAAGGCTCCATCATTCTTGTTGATGACGGGTGCCGCGTCGAGGGCTACGTTTCCGACATCACGCGAACATTTGTCTTCGGCAAGGCTACCGACAAAATGAAATCCGTCTTCGACATCGTTCACCGCGCTCAGACTGCTGCCCTGAAAACCGCCCGGTCGGGCATTGAATGTCAAGCCGTTGACGCTGCCGCTCGCAAAGTGATTACCGACGCCGGCTACGGGCCTGACTACAAATTCTTCCCGCATCGTTTGGGCCATGGCATGGGCATGGACGGCCATGAATGGCCCTACCTGGTACGCGGCAACACCACACTGCTCGCGCCGAACATGACCTTCAGCGATGAGCCTGGGATCTATATTCCCGGAGAGTTCGGTATCCGCCTCGAAGATGACATGCACATCACGGAATCGGGCGCTGAGCTGTTCACGCCGCAGAGTCCGTCGCTTGAGGATCCTTTTGGAGCGTCATGATCCGCCACGTCGTAATCACAGCACTGCTGTTTGCCGGCGTGGTGAGCGCGCTCGCAACCGATCCGCCTTCTCCGCCCAGCTACGGAGTGCGCATGGAGAACCAATGGATCTCGATGAAGGACGGCGTCCGCCTCGCCGTCACTTTATACCTGCCTGACGGCGCCAAAGCGGGAGAGAAGTTTCCCGCCATCCTCGAATACCATCCGTATCGCAAAGATGATGCCACGGCGGAAGGTGATTACGGGCTGTATTCATATTTCTCGCGCCGGGGTTATGCATGTGCCCGTGTGGATATTCGTGGCTTCGGCAGCAGCGAAGGCGTTCCCACCGACCGCGAATATTCCCAGCAGGAGCAAGCCGACGGTTTGCAAATTATCACTTGGCTGGCACATCAATCGTGGTCGAACGGCAACGTTGGCATGATGGGCATTTCGTGGAGCGGGTTCAATTCTCTACAGATGGCCATGCTGCATCCGCCGGAACTGAAGGCGATCCTTGCCACCGCTGCCACCGACGAACTCTTCCATGACGACATTCACTTCATTGACGGCATGGTACACATCGACGAATTCGAATTGAACATGGACATGGCGCCCGGCATGACCGGCGCGCCCGACTATACGCTCGATGAACAAATCCTCGGCCTGCGTTTCGACGCGCCACCGTGGTCGCTGCTCTATCTCAAGCATCAACGTGACGGTCCTTTCTGGCGCGGCCCGGTGCGTCCGCTGAGCGAAATCAAAGTTCCCAGTTTCCTGATCGGCGGAATGATGGACGGTTACCGCGACAGCATCCCCGCCATGCTGGAACAGACCAAGGCTCCAATCAAGGCCATCATCGGTCCCTGGAACCATAGCTATCCGTCTGAGGGCGATTTCGGTCCGCAATTCGAATGGCGCGCCGAAGCCGTACGTTGGTGGGACTACTGGCTAAAAGGCCGCGACACCGGTGTGTTACAGGATCCGAAACTGATTGTGTACATGCGGCATTGGTATCCGCCCTACATGACTCTCGATACCATCCCCGGCGAGTGGCGGCGCGAAGATGCCTGGCCTCCTCCCGACGCGAAGAACACAACATTATTTCTGCGAGGGGATCACACGTTGGCTGCCTCGCCAGGCGAAGCAGTGACCCATCAGCTTGCTTATGTCCCATCGGTCGGCGTTGAAGCTGGTTTCTGGTGGGGCGAATTGCTGCCAGATGTGCGTCCCATGGACGCGTTCGGTCTGCTCTATGATTCCGCGCCGCTGAAGGAAGACTTGGCGATTCTCGGGCGACCACATGCCTTGGTGCAAGCATCCGCAACCGCGCCCTTGGCGAATTGGTTCGCGCGTTTATCAGATGTGGCTCCCGACGGCGCAGTCACGCAGATCACCGGCGCCGGAATAAGCGGAGCGCAGCGCGAATCCATGACCGAACCTCGCGATCTCGAACCCGGCAAGACTTATGCGTTCGATATTGTGATGCATCTTACTTCCTGGATCTTTCCTAAGGGTCATCGTATCCGCGTGGCCATCTCGAACGCGCTGTGGCCGATGATTTTGCCAACCCCGTATTCAATGACGACCTCGCTCGAACTCGGCGGCGCGCACGGCTCGAATTTGATTCTTCCAGTCGTGCCGCTGCATTCGGCCCCCGTTTCCCCTTTTCAATCACCACAGCCCTCGGACCAGCGCAGCGACATGCGCAGCCAGGGCGCAATATTGCCAGGAGAATGGTCGGTGACCCACGAACTGAAAGAGCGCACGACGACGGCGTATTGGAACGGTAAATCGGAAGAGTCGTATCCCTGGGGTAAAGAGAGCGATTACGAGAACCTGACTTACGTTGCCGACGACAACCATCCCGAAACTTGTGCCGTGCAGGGCGAAGCCAGGACCGTTTTCGAATTGAAGGGCAGAGTGCTGACCTGGCAGGGACATTTGTCGCTTACCACCGACCGCACAAATTTTTACTACAAGTACACGCGGGAAGTTTTAAAGGATGGTCAAATGGTGAAGACAAAGACCTGGCAAGAGACGATTCCGAGGGATCACCAATAGCGCTTAATCCGCCGCGCCCACTCCCGCCTTCAGATCCGCAGCCAGCAGGCGATGGAACAAATGCTCACCCGCCTCCCGCCGCACTGAGAGTCGGCCCGCGCCATACGCCCGCGACTTCAATCCGCGCTGCACGGCTTCGCAGATTCCCAGGTCTTCCTCTTGGACGCGGGCACCGACAGCCACGCTCTGCTGGTTGTATTCGCGAGCGGCATCGCTTACGTCGGCAAAATAGAAGTCAAAAATTACGCGGCAATGGTCGGCATCAACCGGCAGGACCAAGTTGGTGTCCATGTAGCCTTCGTAGCAATTGATCATCAGGTTGGGATACTGCCAGAAATACCAGGCGCGGTCGCCTTTGCGGGTCGCGCCAGTCGCTTTGTCTTCGTCGGAAGACACCATGGGACTGGACTGCAAGCAATAGCGGTCTTCGTTTTCGATGGTGTATTCCTTGTAGTCCAGCACCGAGTTCAGGCCTTTGTGCAAATGCGGAACGTGGTATCCGCCATCAAGATAGTTATCGACGAAGACTTTCCAGTTGCAGGCGATGTCGTACGTGCGGGTATCGAAATAATGCAATTTGCTTACAGCGAGTCCGGCGACCCGCTTGACCAGGCCACCAAGAAAGTCGCGCAGCGACTCTGCTTTCAAATCAAGATTCACGAAAACAAACTTTTCCCAGGCTTCCGCGCGCGCCGGGAGCAAACCATTCTTCTGCCGGTCGAAGTCTTGCACTCCGTCGAACTCCGGCATGCCTTTGAGCGATCCATCCAGTCCATAATTCCAGCCGTGATAAGGACAATGCAGAATCGAAGCCTGCCCGCAAGGCTCAGTAACTACTGCGGCAGCGTGATGACGGCAAACGTTGTACATCGCGCGCAAGATGTGGTCGTTGCCGCGCACCACGACAATCGGCTCTCCGGCGATGGTGGTGGCGATGAACTGTCCTGGCTTCTCCACTTGCTCGGCTCGGCCGACTAGTTGCCATGTATTGCTGAACACGGTTTTCGCTTCCAGTTCTGCAATACGCGGGTCTACGTACCAGGGCGCAGGAATGGTGGAAGCTTCAGCAAGCGGAGCTTTGTCGTTATAAATCGCGAGGATGTCTTTCACGGAGGACATGCCGGTGGCTTACTTAAGCGGGCCAGCCCCAATTGCTCGCTTCAACACATCCAGAAACTGCGTGATGCGGGCTTCCTTTTTCTCGGCGGGGCCTCCCGGGCGGCGAAATAGTCCGGGATCGAGTTCTTCGGTCAACAATGCATCTTGGAACCGTTCGATGGTCCAGTCGAGAATCGAAACTGCCATCTCCTGATCGAGATCGCTGCGCACTTCTCCGCGTTGTAGGCCAAAACGTACGAAGGCCACCGTGCCGTACGGGTCCTCAGCCTGCATGAAGCGATTGATTTCGCGTTTCAAGGCGAGGCTGGTGCCGTAGTTCCCCAACAGCGAAACCCGGTACGGAATCCAATCTTCATGCACCAAGTGCTCGGTGCGCGTCAGCCAGTAGCGCAGCACCTCGAAGAATCCGCGATCGCAAACCTCAACCGGCGCATCCAGGTAGCGCGGAAACGAACGCGTAGCCTTCTTGTAAACCTCCAGGAACAGGCCGTCCTTGCTGCCGAAATGTTGAAAGATAGATCCCTTGGCAATGCCCAACGTCGCAGCCAGGTCACCAACGCGCGCGGCATCATAGCCCTGTTCGGCGAAGTGACGCATGGCCGCGTCAACGATTCGAGTCCGTTTGCCCTCCGAACGGGGCCGGGCAGGCAGTTGACGATAGTTTGGGGAAGAAACAACACCGCTACCACTAGCGCTCATAGTTTGACCTCAAGTCACGGAACTCTACCGGAAAAGCCCTCCGATTTCAATTCTGTTTTTTGAGACTGCAAGGTAATGTAGCCTACTCCCTGGCCGGCCCGCTTCTGACTTCCGGTCATGGTAGATTACAAATGCCTGCCGCTTTCACCAAGCCGTATGATGCCATCGTAATTGGGGCCGGCCATAACGGACTCACTGCCGCCGCCTATCTGGCGCGTGCCGGACTCTCGACGCTGGTGCTCGAGCGCCGCGAAATTATCGGCGGCTGCTGCGTAACCGAAGAAATAGTGCCGGGGTGCCGCGTCTCGACTACCTCCTACATTGCGAGCATGCTGCGGCCCGAGGTGATTCAGGACCTGAAACTCGCTGACTACGGGCTGCGCATGATCCCGTGCGATCCAGCGATTCAAGTTCCATTTCCTGATGGCCATGTCGTTCCCTGGTGGGTGGATCGCGAATGTGCAAAGTCTGAGTTCTCCAAGCTTTCAGCCAAAGATGCGGAAACCTTCATCCGTGTGGACGATCAACTCAAGAAGCTGGCGCGTTACTTGCAACCATTTTTCCTCGAACCTCCGCCGAAAATCGACACCACCAGTCTCAGTGGATGGATGGATCTTTTCCGCGCGGGCAAGCGGTTCCGCGGAATCTCCAGCAGCGAAATCTCGCAACTCGTTTCGTTCCTCACCGGAAGCCTAGGCGAATTTCTCGACAATCACTATGAATCGGAAAAGATGAAGACCATGTTTCTTGCCAACAATGTCTACGGCAAGCATGGTGGGCCTTACCAGCCGGGGACGGCCATCGGGCTGCTCTTTCATCTGCTGAGCGGCGGCGAGCACGAACTGCAAGGCTTCTACGGACACGTCATCGGTGGCATGGGTTCCATCACACAAGCGCTGGCGGCTTCGGGACGAAAACTCGGAGTCGAAATTCGCACCTCAGCGCCGGTCGCCCAGATTGAGGTGCGTGACGGCAAGGCTCACGGTGTCGTTTTAGAAGATGGCACCGAGATTCGCTCGCGCATTGTTCTCTCGAATGCCGATCCGAAACGCACCTTCCTGAAAATGGTCGCGTCGAGTGAGCTGCCAGAGGATTTCGTGCAATCCGTGCGCAACATCAAAATGGATGGTCCCTGCGCCAAAGTAAATATGGTGCTCGCCGAGGAGCCGCGGTTCACCGGAACTCCTGTCAACGCCACCCCGTTGGAACGGACTTTCTTTACTCTCGTTCCTTCCCTTGATTTCGCTGAACGCTGCTACGACATTGCTAAGTTTGGAGACATTCCGGAAGAACTTTGGGTGGACTGCGTGGTCTCCTCGAACGCTGACGATTCGCTCGCGCCCAAGGGCAAACACATCCTGACTTGCTTCGTGCAATACGTTCCATATCGTCTGCGCGAAGGCACATGGGACGAGAACACGGAACTGCTCGGCGATCGCGTGGTCAGGAAAATTGCGGAGTACGCCCCCAACGTTCCCGGGGCAATCCTCGCTCGCCAGGTATTGACGCCGCTCGATCTCGAGCGCACCTACGGTTTGACCGAGGGTAATATCTTCCACGGCGACCTGCGGCTGGAACAGCTTTTCTTTATGCGTCCAGTGCCGGGATGGTCGCAATACCGCACCCCGATTGCCGGTCTTTATCTGTGCGGCGCGGGCGCCCACCCCGGCGGAGGCGTCACCGGCGCGCCTGGCCACAATGCGGCACATCAGGTTTTGCGGGATTGGAGGAGAGGACAGCTATAATACGAACTCCGATGAAAGTCCGCGTCATCTTGCTCTTGTTGGGTTCTTCGTTCGTACTGGCGATGGCGGCCCATACCCAAGATTCGGTTCCGGCCGAACTGCCTTCAGCGCCGTCGGCGGCGAAGCAGGAGGCAGAGCCTAAGCCGGCCCCGGCAGTGCCTCCGCCCCAGACAAAACCCGAGCAGCAACCGGCTCAGCCTCAAACTCCGCCTGTCGCGGGATCCCAGGATGAAAGCGCTCCCACCATCGTCACCCGGGTCAACGAAGTCAACGTGGTTTTCACCGTGACCGATAAGCACGGTCGCTATGTGAGAGACCTCAAGAAAAACGACTTCAAGATCATTGACGACGGCAAGCCCGCACTTGAGATTCGCAGCTTTCGCGCCGAAACCGATCTGCCGCTCGAAGCCGGACTTCTGATCGACGCCAGCAATTCCATCCGCGATCGTTTCAAGTTCGAGCAGGAGGCCGCCATCGAATTTCTCAACCAAACCCTGCGTCGAAAATATGACCGGGCCTTCGTGGTCGGCTTCGATGCCACTCCCGAAGTTACCCAGGACTTCACCGACAGCACCGAAGCACTCTCCATCGGGATCCGAGCACTGCGGCCGGGTGGAGGCACGGCCCTGTTCGACGCCCTGTACTTTGCCAGCCGTGACAAACTGCTGAAGAGTTCCCCCAATGGCGCGGTCCGCCGGGCCATCATCCTGTTGAGCGATGGCGATGACAACCAGAGCCATGTTACCCGCGAGGAGGCCATCGAAATGGCGGAGCGGGCCGAAGTCGTGGTTTACACCATCAGCACCAACCTCATGGGAAGCGGCGGCCACCACGGTGACAAAATTCTCGAACGCATTGCCGAGGCCACCGGCGGTCGCTCCTACGTTCCTTTCCAACTTACCGAAGTGGCCAATGCCTTCGCCTCTATTCAAGAAGAGCTGCGCAGTCAATATGCCGTTTCCTACAAACCCGCAGACTTCAGGCCCGACGGCCGCTTCCGCACCATTGAAATCTCCGCCAAGCAGAAAGGTCTGCACGTTCGCAGCCGACGTGGCTACTACGCCCCGGTGCAATAAGGAATCTCATGGCGGGATACTCCGGCACGCCACTGCCCAGGAAGCTTGGGATCAAAGAGAACTTTCAGGTGTTGCTGCTGGATATTCCTGCCGATGTGAAAGCCGAACTAAAAGACGCTCTGGCAACTTGCCCGCTCGCGAAAGACGGCCGCAAACCGCTCGATTTCGCCATGATCTTCGTCAAGAGTGCCTCTGATCTGGAGAAAAAGTTCTCTGCGGTTGCGAAGAAATTGACTCCCGCCGGAATGATCTGGGTATGCTGGCCGAAAAAGGCCTCCGGCGTCGCGACTGACCTTACCGAAAACGACGTCCGCAACATCGGATTGCAGGCCGGGCTGGTCGATGTCAAAATCTGCGCAGTGAATGAAGTCTGGTCAGGACTAAAGTTCGTGATCCGAGTGAAAGACCGTCCGTCACGCGTCGTCAAGCCTGCGAAACCGTAACCCAGCGTCTAATCTCAAGATCGGATTCTATTCGCGGCCTTTGCGAAACCTTTGCGCCCTTTGCGGTGAAAGCGCTTAAGCACCGATGAACCCTCAATCCGCTCTGGGTACCGCGTAATATCCGGCTCGTGACTGAATCTTGTAGTCTTTGTCGTTGGTGCGAATCTCGATCTTGCGGAACGTCCCATCGAGTTTAGGATTGGTGGGAGTGTAGCCCAGATTGTACTGACTGCGTAGTTCGTGGGCGATCTGGTCAAATGCCTCTTTCAGCTTGTCAAACTTGTTTCCGACCTCAATGACTCGGCCTCCGGTTTCCTTGCTGAGTTTATTCATCTCGCCGCCGCCGAAGCCGCCCCACATCCCTCCACGGTCCGCGATCAAAAGTACATAACAGATGGCGTCTGACTTTTGCGCAGCCTCAATCGCGTCCTGGATCTTGACCTTGCTACCTTCATCCTCCCCATCGGTGAGCAGGATCATGGCTTTTCTTCCCACCTGCTGCGCTAGTTGATCGTGGCCTGCCAGGTACACGGCGTCGTACAGCATGGTGCAACAACCATGACTCAGCGTCGGGACTGGACCGCCTCCCGGACCACTCGCGCCCCCTCCTCCACCAATGCGTGCGTTGTTCATTGCCTTCTTCAGGAGGCGAGTGGAATTGGTGAAGTCCTGCAACAAATCCACGTCGGCATCGAAGCCCATAACAAAAGCCAGATCTTTATCCCGCAGAATCTCATCCAGGAATTGCCCGCCCACCAGCTTCTCCATGTCGAGCACACGGGCCTGGCTCGGGCTGGTATCGAACAGGATGCCCAGCGTCAGCGGCAGATTCGATTCAGCGGCAAAATACTTAATGGTCTGCGGTTTGCCATCCTCAGAAATCTGAAACTGGTCCTTGGTTAGATTTGGGATCAGCCCGCCCTTTTTGTCCTTGACGTTGAAGAACAGTTGCACCACATTGACGTTGACCTTCAGGGTCTCGGAGGATTGATCCGCATCCTGGGTCGGTTCGGGAGATTGCGGCTGTTGGGCGTGCGAGGCGACGGCCACACCGGCCAAAACTAACAACAGCACACTGCTTCGAGCTAAAGGCTTATTGGTTTTTGGCATCAAGGTATACTCAGAGCAATTTTGTTAGTCTATTCCGAATGGTTAGATGCAACAAACTGCGGGATTCAGCATTCTCAACTCGAAGTAGGCCAAAAAGCGGAGGCGTGTCCGTGGGGCGATTGATGCCTATAGTGCGAATTGCTGGTGGACTGGCAATCCTGTTGTTTTTTCTGGCGTTAGGGCCGGTGATGGCGCAACAGCAGCCCGACCAGAAACCCAGCATTCCGGATGCGCCCTCAACCTCCCAGCCACCACTACCCGCAACCCCGGAGCTTAAGGCTGCCCCGCCTGGCACAAATCCCGCGAATCCGCCGAACCAGCCTCCGCCGGATTCAGGCGATGCTCCTCTAGGCCCGCCCCCTCCGATGAAGATCACCACCGTTCCGCCTGGCAGTGTTCCCAAGTCGGCTCCTGCCGCACAGGACCAACTCTTCCAGTTGCGGGTCAATGTTAATCAGGTGGTGGTGCCTGTGCGAGTCACTGATGAGTCAGGACATTTGGTCAGCGGGTTATTGTCCACGGACTTTTCGGTGTATGAAGACGGCAAGAAGCAAAACCTGAATTTCTTTTCGAGTGACCCGTTTGGGCTCTCCGTTGCCGTGGTCATAGACCTCGGCATGCCGGACATTGCCGTGCAGAAAGTGAACGAAACTTTTTCCACTCTGAGCGGCTCGTTCGCCGCGTTCGACGAAATCGCAATCTACACCTACAGCACCAGCGTGTCGCAACTGGCCGATTTTAGCGCCGTCGGCCGCAAGCTGGAAGGAGTGTTAAACGGACTCAAAACGAAACACGGAGAAGTCAGCGGAGTGCCTATCACCGATGGGCCTTTGGGGCCGCAGGGACCGTCGGTCAACGGCGTTCCCATTGATTCTCCAACCACACCGGTGAGCACTCCCTCCAAGCAGTCCCACGTTTTGAATGATGCCATTCTGATGGCCGCCCGGGACCTGGGCAAGCGTCCCAAGAACCGGCGCAAGATCATCTTCGTGATCAGCGATGGCCGAGAGTATCGCAGCGACGCTAACTACAGTACGGTTTTGCAGGTGCTGCTTTCGAACGAAGTCCTGCTGTACGGTATCGCCGTGGAAAGTGCCGCGATTCCCGGCTATAACAAGCTGGAGAAATTACGCATTCCTGGACAGGGATACAGCAACATCCTGCCGAAGTACGCTAATGCTACCGGCGGTGAGGTGCTGGCTGAATATTCACGCACCGCCATTGAAGACGTATACCACCGGCTGGTCGGCGATGCGCGCAACCAGTACACGCTCGGCTACATGACCCGTGCCACTCCCAGCGACACCCGCCGCGAGATCGACATCCGCGTCAACCGGCCGGGTTGTAAGTCATCCGACCTGCGTCCCTGCATCGAGGTGTTCGCCAAGGAAGGCTACTACCCGCTGCCGGCGCGCTAAGCGGCATACAGAGATCAACTCCCGCTCCCGGTCTCGAGCCGGTCCTTCCCTCTAGCCCATCTTTACATCTTTGACGTGGGTCGCGATGTACCACTGGTTGCCGAATGCGTCTTTCACACCGGCATTGCGGTCGCCGTAAGGCTGATCAGCCGGCTCGGAAATCGAACTTGCCCCGGCATCGATCGCTCGCCGATACACGGCATCGCAATCCGGCACATAGAGGTAGTACATCGCCGGCATTGGCTGATACGGCCCATGCGCCTCGCCCATTTCCATGAAGGCATCGCCGATTTTCAGCATCAGGTGATGAATCACTCCTTCGGGCGAGGCATGCCGTCCCAGTTCCTGTGCTCCAAACGCCCGCTTTAGAAAGCCAATCACCGGCTCCGCTCGCAAGGGATGCATGTAAGGCTGAATCGTCGGCGCGCCTTCCCATTTGTAGTTCGGACCGTTGTAAGTGGCAATGTACCAGTGGTTACCGGCCGCATCCTTTACACTTGCCGACCGTTCGCCGTAAGGCTGATCGACGGGTTCATTAATCGATGTTGCCCCTTGCTGCAACGCCCGCCGATAAACCGCGTCACAATCGCGCACATAGATATGGAATGCGCTGGGAATTGGATCTCCCTTCCAGGCAAGTCCCGCACCGCCGCCTCCGACCATCAGCGCGCTATCTTCGATGCGAAGTTCGGCGTGGCGTCCGCCCGCCCCTCCTACCGCGCGGAATCTCTCTTCCGCCCCGAAAGTGTTTTTCAGGAACTCAATCAGCCCATCGGCATCCTCGGCCACTATGTATGGCGTCACTGTGTGGTAGCCCTCGGGAATAGGATCGACCGCCGGCTTCTTCAACATCTGCTGCTTCATCGGCTCAAACCTCCGGTGCATCTCCTCGACCCTTGTCCTAACTTTATAAACGATTCGCCACCGAAAAGGTTACGGAAGGAAATCATGGGCAGCGCGCCGGGATTCAAATCGGCCCTGGAAAACCACTGGGGCCTTTCAAACTCGCACGAGGGGGTGGCTCGAATGAAAGGCCCCATCTTGGGGGACCACCCTTTTACAACGGTTTTGCCCCGGCCCAACAACGCCCTCGATTTTGTTACGAATTCCGAACAAGAAATTCCCGCCGGCCAAGGGACGCAGGCCTCTTCCGCTCGATCACATTGAAGACACACGACTTACCAAAGGTCCCGCCAACCCTAAAGTAAGCCCGTGTGGGGACGGACACTCCTATTCGTCGCCTTTGAAGTTGATGTTTTATCGTCCGGTCGATGGTGGTTGTGCTTCAGATGCCAGTTGGGAGTCCGTGCGACTCAGCCAGCGCTCGCGATAGTTGTAGTTCTTGCTGATCCCGAGAAGTGCGTTACATGCCGCGCATTGGGTTAATTTTGGGAAACGACACAACACAAAAAACCGAACAAAGACATCAAATCACTCCGACATCTGTCATCCTGAGCGAAGTGAAGGACCCCATGCACGCCGTCAGCGCCACGAACGCCGCAAGGCATTCTCACTGTGCTTCGTACAAGCGCGGTGAGAACGCCTTGCACGCTGGTGCCTCCGCGCACGGGTATGGGGTCTTTCGACTGCGTTGCCGTTCGCTTCGCGAACCGCAACTTCGCTCAAGATGACAGAGAGTTGGAGTTGTTGTGAAAGAACATCGCTATTTCGCTTATATCGTCGCCAGCCGGACTGGAACGCTATACATCGGCATGACCAACAGCCGTCCCCAAAATGCATCTTTTTCTCTGTGCTAGTATGAGCGGTTCGCGAGCTTGCTGAGAATTCTGTTCTGACAACGGCGCGCCCACGAATGTCATCCAAGCGGAAAACCAATGAAAGACACGCTCGGAGTCTTGTTGGCGGGAGGAGCCGGAGAACGGCTCTATCCGCTGACCCGCGACCGGGCCAAGCCGGCCGTCACCTTCGGCGGCATCTACCGCATCATTGACGTCACGCTCTCGAATTGCGTCAACTCCGACCTGCGCCGGGTTTACATCCTCACGCAATACAAGGCGCTCTCGCTCAACCGGCATGTGCGCGAAGGCTGGGGAAACATTGTGGGGCGCGAGCTGGGCGAGTTCATCGAAGTGCTCCCGCCCATGAAGCGGGTCAGCGAAGAGTGGTACCAGGGCACGGCAGACGCCGTCTACCAGAACATTTATTCCATTGGCTCCGAGCAGCCGAAACACGTTCTTATTCTGTCCGGCGACCATATTTATAAGATGAACTATGGACGCATGATGAAGCAGCATCAGGATTCGGCTGCCGATGTGACCCTGGCCACCATTCAGATCCATCCCCACGAGGTGTACCGCTTCGGTGTGGTGGATGTGGACAGCGATCATCGCATCAACGGGTTCGAGGAGAAGCCGCAAGAGACGGCGCTGCGTTCGCCTTACAACGAGGAGAGAGTTGCCGCATCGATGGGCATCTATATTTTCAATACCGATGTGCTGATCCCGGTGCTGCTGAAAGACGCAGAGGACCCCAACTCCAGCCACGACTTTGGCAAAGACATTTTGCCCAAGATGGTGGACGAGTACCGCGTCTACTCCTTCGACTTCGTGGATGAGAACAAGAAAGAAGCGCTCTACTGGCGCGACGTGGGAACCCTCGAAGCCTACTACGAAGCCAACATGGACATTGTGTCGGTTTCGCCGGTGTTCAATCTTTATGATTCGGAGTGGCCGATCCGTACCCACCAGCGGCAGTATCCTCCGGCCAAGTTTGTGTTCGCCGAAGCCGGACGCACCGGAACCGCACTCGATTCAATCGTCTCCATGGGCTGCATTGTTTCAGGCAGCACGGTTAAGAACAGCGTCCTGTCACCAGACGTGCGGATAAATTCCTACAGTGAGATCGAAGACTGCATCCTGTTTACCCACGTGAATGTGGGCCGCCACTGCCGCCTGCGAAAAGCCATTATCGACCGCGACGTGCACATCCCCGAAGGGACGACGATCGGATACGACACCGAAGCCGACCGCCAGCGCTACTTCGTAACCGAAAGCGGAATCACGGTAGTGACGCGCGACTACTCCCTCTTTGAGAACCCAGTAGCTGTGAATTATTTTACGAGCGAATAGGCACGTTTTCTCCCTACTCCGCTTGGACAATGTTCATGTAATACATGATTGGACAAATTGTTGACACTGCAGTGACAACCCTCTCCTGCCCGCCAAAGTAACTTATCCACTAAGGAACACATAGACATGACTTCTAATAAGCTTCTTCGTCCGGAAACAAGTAATTCTAACGCCCGTAAGTGGCGGGAAATTCCGGTAATGCTGGGTGCGCTCATCCTCGGACTAACTGCGCTGATGGGGTGCGGCAAGGGGATGAACGCTGCTCCGGTAGCGATGTCTGCAACCAACCCAACCACCAGCTTTGCCTTCGTTGCGAATTCGGGATCGGGTACCGTCAGTGCGTTCGCCATCAGCAGTTCGGGCAGTCTTTCTTCGGTATCTGGCTCACCGTTTACCGCTGGAGCGGGCGCGGAATTCATGGCCTTTGATCCGGTCCACAACTTTCTTTTTGTGGGCAATGCTAATTCCAACAATTTATCCGCTTTTTCGGTGAGCACGACGAGTGGCGTTTTGAGTCAGCTTCCAGGTTCTCCGTTCGCGACGGGTGTGACTCCTCACGGCGTGGCTGTAGATCCGGCAGGAAAATTTGTGTTCGTGGCAAACGGAGGTGACAACACGATCTCCGCTTTCGCCTTCAATATGGCGACTGGCACACTGGCGTCAGTACCGGGGTCACCGTTCGTAGCGGGAGCTAACCCCTATGGGGCGGCGGTCAGCCCGTCAGGCACGTTCTTATACGTTGACAACCTCAATAGCAGCACGGTTTCGGCTTTCCTTATCGACAGCAACAGCGGAGATCTGACTCCAGTGGGGGCTTCTCCCTTTCCTACGGGGCAGACTCCGATTCCGCTGATTACCGATCCTAACGGCAAGTTCGTCTATGCCGGAAACCACATGGGGAACTCGATTACGGCATACAACGTCAATGACGCCAACGGAGCCTTGAGTCCAGTCGGAGCCGCGCCCTCGAGTGCGGGATCTTGCGCAGTGTCGTGCCACGTCAACCCCATGCGCCTGGCAATTGATCCAGCTGATCAGTTCCTTTACGCCACCAATGTTGGAAACAACACTGTCGCGGCGTTTCGAGTCAGCAATGGCGTTTTGACGCCGGCCTCGTCTCCGACTGCCACCGGCCAACATCCTTTTGGAGTTGCACTCGATCCCAGCGGCAAATTCTTGTACGTAGCCAACAAAGTCGACAACTCGATTTCCGTTTTCACGGTAACTTCCGGGGGTGCATTGTCGCCGTTCCCCGGTTCGCCATTTTCGGCGCAAGGGAATGCACCGACCAACATTGTGATTGTGAAGGCGCAATGAACATGAGTCCGTGGAATCCCATGTTTCGAAAACCGCAAACGTGGGCCACCCGTCCAGAGATTGGTCTATATCAATGTGAAGTTTGTGCCGGAGAAGTAAGGGCGGTGAGCGGAAAGGAAAACTGGTGAACGTTCGTCTGTCCCTACATTCTCCGCATCCGCTACACGTTGCCGATGTTGTCATAGGCGACCCAAGGAAGCGCCATCGATCGCAGGCGTTCTGCGAACCGCGGGTCAGCTCGGAGGCTGTCCCAATCCGGTGCGACTGCCAGGTGAACGAGTGCTGGGTCGCGGTACGCGATGGCCTGATCAAGGCAGTCGAACGCTTCATCGAGCCGGCCTGCTGCCCCATACAGAACGGCGCGGAAGAATGGCATCTTCAGCAAAATGTCGAAGTCCAGTTGCGGGTTCGTGATCTGCTCCACCATGAATCTTCTCACCCCGGAGAGGCCGGCCGTCGCGTACACCTGCTGCGTGTCCGCGGTGACCTGCTTCAACACCGCTACTCTCTCCTCGGAAAAGCCCCACGCGATGGCCTGGCTGACGGTCCAGGCCGCGAATCTATTGACGTCCCCGATCTTCCAATAGACGTGGTTAATGAATTGGCACGCTTGCACATGCTTCGGGTCGACGTCGAGCGCTCGCTGGGCCCAGACAAGCGTGTCGTCGTACTTCCGCTGATGCCAATACGAGATGGCGATCTGCACCAGAACGCCGGGCGATCGCGGATCGCGTGCGAGCGCCTGCTGCTTGCATCGGAGCCCATCGTCGAGCCGTCCGAGCGCTTCCTGGAGCGACCCATACTGTAGTAGCGCCTCGGTGTGATCCGGATTGATCTGGAGCGCACGCTGCAGGCTGCGCTCCGCCGCCGCCCAGTCCCACTCGCTGAGAAAAAGGACGGTGCCAAGGGCAACTTGCGCGTCCGCCGAGGCGCTGTCCATCGCCAGTGCGCGCAAGGCAGAGGCTTTCGCCTCTGTAAACGCTTCCTGGTGCGGTGCCGCGCGAAACGCTGCTTGCTGGCACCGTGCGCGCGCCAAGCCGGCGTGCGCCGGTGCATAGGTCGGATCGATCTCGATCGCGGAACGAAAGGCGTCCACGGCGGTAGGGAGTTCGAAGTACGAGCCTGACAACAGTTGAGATCGGCCGCGGCCGACCAGCTCGTAGAGTTCGACGGGTCGCGTTATGGCGCTCGGTGTTAATGGCTTCTCGTCGGCCGGATCGAAGCTGACTACAGCGATGAAGCGATACCCTGACCGCACGACGGTTTCGATGTAGGCCGGAGGCCGCGTGTCGTCGCCGAGCGCCTTGCGCAGTGCTGCCACGTGAACATTGAGAATGCCCTCTTCGACAAACGACTCGGGCCAAACCTGCGCCAGCAATTCGTCCTTCGTGACCAACCGCCCCGACTGCCGCACCAACAGAACCAGCACATCATAGGCCTTCGGTGACAAGCGAACGGTTTCTGCGCCGCGCAGCAGCCGTCGCTCTCCCACGTCCAGCGCGAACTCGTCGAAACGAAATACTTCCCGGCCAACCATTGAGTTTTCGGCCAATCTTAACAAATCCTTCGGGACACGTCTCGGCCCGGCTGCTACTGTGCACATTGATGAGGATTCACGAGATGAGCACACGATTGTCGGTCGCCGTCATTCTGATCTGCGGATTCACATCACTATTGCTCGCACAAGCTCCACCAGCGCCAGCCAAGCCTGGTCCGGAACACAAGAAGTTGGAGTACTTCGTTGGCAAATGGACTGTGGAAAGCGAGATTAAAGCCAACGAGTTTGTGCCGGCCGGTAAGACCGTCGGCACCGAAACCGGTACCCTGGGGCCGGGGGGATTCTATGTCGAGAGCCGCGCTGAAGGCGGCCAATTCCCGACGAGATTCGGCTTCATGGCCTACGACAGCCATGCGAAGGTCTACACATCCTATTACGCCAACAGTGGCGGACTCGTGGGTACCGGCACAGGAACGGTTAACGGAAATACCTGGACGTGGATGGTGGAAGACAAGTTCGCCGGCGAAGCCGTCAAAGGAAGAACTACAGTCATGACGTTATCACCCACTCAGTACACATTCAAGTATGAAATGGCCGACGATAAGGGCGGTTACACAACCATCTTAGAAGGCAAAGCCACCAAAGACGGGCGTTAGAGACGCAGAAAATGTGGGGGACAGCCGGGGTATATCCCGGTCTCTTCACGCCACTTGAGCCGAAGGGAAGATTGGTGAACGTCCGGTCTGTTCCAGCATTCTCTGTATGCGTCCGTGGGGCACCCGACGATCATTTTTAGGTCTACATGTAGGTGTTCGTGGCACGTGGCGAACAGGAAACTCCGGGCAGAAGTGCGAAGACTCCTGCCCAGGTTGAAGATTACTCTGAGAGGTAACGCGCGATGGTGGTGCCTGTGCCGCTGTTGCCGAATGCCAGAATTTTGCCGTCAGTCTGGATCAGCAGTGTGTTGATTGCAGACCCGGCGCTGCCAATCGTAGTTGTTACCAGTCCGTTCGTGCCAAAGGTGGTATCCAATGTTCCCGTGGCAGTGTAACGTGCGAGAGCGAAATCGGAAATACGTGGATCATTGGAAGTGGCAGCCGTCGATCCGCCCGCCACGATATCTCCGTTCGATTGGAGAGCCACAGCCGCTGCTGCGCTGAACAGATTGCCGGGGAACGGGGTGGTGGTTACGCCGTTGGTGCCGAAAGTCGTATCGATATTCCCGTTCGACGTATAACGAACCAGGAGAAAGCCCGTGGTGTTGACTGGAGGAGTTAGTGGCGGAGTGACAAGGCTTCCAGCGACGATGAATTTGCTGCTGCTGTCGATTACGGCCATGGCTCCGCCGGTCCCAAAGCCTGCCGCCTGGCCCGCGCCACCGAAAGTTGCATCCAGACTGCCGTTCACCTGGTAGCGGGAAACCGCGCCTTGGCTGAACATTTCGGCCAAAACGAGAATCTTGCCGCTGGGTTGAAGCGCCAGCATCTGTGCACTGGCGACCAAGGCCGCGGCACCGTTCGTCCCGAAGCTTGAATCAGGCGTACCGTTCGATAGCAAACGCGCGAAGACCTCCGAGCCAAACGAAGTACTTTGTGCAACCACCAGAATCCTGCCTTCCGGCAGCGATGCAATCGTGCCAACCGCCGGGGTAAGGAAGATGCTTGTGGCGCTGATAGTGGCCACGCCCTTGGAGCCAAACGACGTATCCAAGGTTCCGTTTGTGTTCAAGCGGAACATCGCGAGCTTTGTCTGATCCGGCGCGGCGACCAGAATCTTTCCGTCCCTTTGAATGGCGGTCGCAAAGGCCGAGCCGGAATCATCGTTATTGAGGGTCACCTGGCCTCCGGTACCGAAGGTCGAGTCTAGAGTGCCGTTGGTGTCGTAGCGGAAGACGGCGGGACCATTCGATGACGCGCCTACCACCACGATTTTTCCATCGCTTTGCAGAGCCGCAGCCGCGAAGCTTGTTCCTGGCGTTGTGGCGATGCCATTCGACCCGAAAGTTGGGTCGAGGCTTCCCGCCTGGGCCATCAGCAAGCTCGGTAAAGCGAGCAATACACAACTGACCAATAAGCGAACACGTTTTGAATGGGCAGTGAAACTCATATGACGCTCCTTGTCGTTGGGATCAGGGCCTTCGCACGTGGTATTCCTGTCGGCCGTTTGTTCGACGTGCAGGGGCGACTATGAGGGAGTACTCAGGACAAGTTGTCAGGGAGTTGTAAATAAGTTGTCAAAACGCATTTCGCTACTTCCTCGCCTCAACGGCGGGAATCGCTGTCGCGACCTGTCGGTCAGCCAAAGGAAGCGCCGAATTCACTGAGGCTATGAGACGGGCTCTAGCCGTGGAATTCCACGTCTCGAAACCGCGAAAGGTGGCCACTCGGTAGTCTCTTAGCTCATCCAGCTCAGCATAAGGACACGCTCTTTCGTGATCTTATCTGGATTCGCGCCCGCAACAACAATGGACAGGTCTTCCTCCGGCACCGGTAGTGTTCTCACGGCTTGCCGATCAACATTAGAAACCATTTTTTCTCTGTTCTGGAGGCCCTCGCGATGTTCCTGTCTTTCTTAAAGTCATCTGTGCTACGGCGAGCGGTTTTGCTGGTGGTGATCACGCTCGGCCTGCTTCGGCCTAGCTTTCTTGCGGGTCAAGCTGCGGAAGCGCAGGGAGTCCTCTCGGCGCAACCGCGGGATCGCATCACCGGCTACATTGATGACGAGCGCACCATCGTGTTGCGTGGCAACCGTCATCCGCTGGCGACGGCGGGCAACGATACTGGCATGGTTTCAGACTATTACCCGATGGAGCGGATGATTCTGACTTTGAAGCCGGATGCAACCCAGCAAGCCGCGCTGGAACAGTTGGTGACGGCGCAGCACGACCCCGCGTCGCCCTACTACCACCGCTGGCTTACACCGGAGGAATATGGTGAGCGCTTCGGAGTATCGGAAAACGATCTGGAGCAGATCGTGGATTGGCTGGGAAGCCATGGCCTGGAGTCGGTGGAAATCGGGCCCAGCCGCAGTTCGATTGTTTTCAGCGGGGCGGCGGCGCAGGTAGAGGAGGCGTTTCACACTCAGATTCATGCTTACCGGGTGGGTAGCGAACTGCATCATGGCAACGCCAGCGACCCGGAAATCCCAGATGCTTTGTCGGACGTTGTGGCGGGAATTGTCTCGCTGCACGACTTCCGCAGTGAGCCGATGCACACCGCATTGCAAACGCCGGCGACCGAATTTTCCGCCGGCAACACGCACTACATGGCGCCGGCGGACTTTGCGACGATTTACGATGTTGCGCCGCTCTATCAGCAAGGGATCGACGGCATCGGGCAAAGCATCGCCATCGTGGGGCGTTCCAATATCAAGATCGCCGATGTCCGGCAATTCCGCAGCACGTTTGGGCTGCCGGTCAACGATCCGCAGATCATTGTGAACGGCGTCAATCCTGGGGTTCTCGGTTCCAACGAGGAATCGGAGGCTGATCTCGATGTGGAGTGGTCGGGAGCAGTGGCGAAGAAGGCGACGATCAAGTTCGTGGTGTCGGCTTCAACCAATTCAAGTGACGGCGCTTACCTGTCGGCACAATACATCGTGAATCATAATCTTGCGCCGGTCATGAGCATGAGTTTTGGGTTATGCGAAACGGCACTGGGAGCTTCGGGAAACAGCTTCATTAATAGTTTGTGGCAACAGGCGGCGGCACAGGGGATCAGCGTGTTTGTTTCTTCGGGAGATAGCGGGGCAGCGGGATGTGATTCTGCTTCGGCCGCTCGCGCCGTAGCTGGGCGTGCGGTGAATGGGTTGTGCTCTAGTCCCTATAGCGTTTGTGTGGGCGGCACGGAGTTCATGGACAGCAGTTACAGCCTCTACTGGTCGGCGTCGAATACTGGGACGATGGGCTCGGCGCTGAGCTACATTCCTGAGGCGGTTTGGAATGCGAGCGCGGTGTCGGGGTTGTGGGCGGGCGGCGGCGGGGCTAGCACGATTTACCCGAAACCCGCGTGGCAGAACGGGGTCGGAGTTCCGGCGGATGGCAAGCGGGATGTGCCGGATGTTTCGTTGAGTGCGGCGGTCCACGATGGATATTTGATCTTTATGAATGGCGATAACTTGGTATCGGGAGGCACCTCGGCCGCTTCGCCATCGTTTGCCGGTCTGATGGCGCTGGTGGTCGAGGGCCGGGGCACACGGCAGGGCAATGCCAACCCTGTGCTCTATTCGCTGGCCAACAATCAGAGATATGGAGGCGCGGCGGTGTTTCACGATGTCAAGACCGGCAACAACTCCGTGCCCGGAGTCACAGGATTCACTGCGGTGGCAGGATACGACCAAGCGACCGGATTGGGATCGGTGGACGCGGATGTTCTGGTCGACCACTGGAAAGATGCCGCGGGTGCAGCGACATTTCATTTGATCTTGGCGTCGAGCGCGGTCTCTATTACGCGAGGAGCTAGTGCAAAACTGAGCGCACGAGTTAGTTTAAGCGGAGGGTTCAATGCTCCGGTTGCGCTCACAGTTAAGGGATTGCCACCCGGGGTCTCCGCAACTCTTGTTCCGGCGGCTTTGGCAGCACCGGGTGCTGGGATGTCGGTATTGACGCTCATCTCCACGACAAAGGTTGCGGCGGGAAGGTATACGGCGACAGTGTCGGCTGTGGGCGGGTCTGCGCCTGCGCAGAATGCGGTGGTTAGTTTGACGGTGAATTAGGGGCGCCGAAGACACACTCTAGACCAGGCTGATCTTTCGCCCCTTCCGGGGCTCGATCCTCCACCACTTTGCACCCAGGGCTTGCGCCTTGGGCTTTATTCTTGCGCCGCTTCGCGGCTTATGCATCGCGAACGTTCCACTTTCCTGGGCCAAGTTGAGTTTCCCTGCCTGTTACAATGCCTTGTTTCCCGGCATTCTGAGAACTTCTGCGGCCACCATAACGTATTAGTTATGTGGTGTTGAGCCCGGATGCTGTCGAGTCGATGTCCGGGAGGTCGTCCCAAGGATTACCAGGAGTGCCGGTTGGAAGACGCTCAAGTCGCCGCCCTGCTCGTCCGTCGCTGCGTTGCCGGCGATGCGGTGGCGTGGGAGGAAATTGTGCAGCGCTATAACCGGCGCATTTACAACCTCTGCTATCGTTTTGCGGGATCGGCGGATGACGCCCAGGACCTTACGCAAGAGGTCTTCATCAAGATGTACCGGACGTTGAAGACTTATGACGTCGAGCGCGGGGCGTTCATGACCTGGGTTACGACCATCACGCGCAACCTGCTGGTGGATCATTTTCGCAAGACCAAGCAGGACAGGATGACGGAATCTTTGGATGGGTCTTCTTCTGAAAATGAGGACGCAATGCCGTTAAGCGAGCGGATTCCGGATCAGGCTCCTACGCCGGACACGCGAGCTCAAAGCCAGCAAGTAGGGGAAGTGGTGCAGCGGGCGCTGACGAAGCTGTCTCCAGATCTGCGGGAAGCAGTGATTTTAAGGGACTTACACGATATGGACTATCGTGACATTGCCACGGTACTAAAGGTACCGGAGGGAACCGTCAAATCGAGAATTAACCGCGGGCGAGCGGAACTTGCACGCCTGCTCCAACGTACATATAAACAGGTGATGTAATGGCAGCAGAACACCATAACGGAATGCAGTGCAACGAGTTTGATGCCCTGCTCAGCGACGCCATCGACAAGATGCTGACCGGACCCAAGGCGGAAGCCTTTCTGGCCCACGGCAAGACTTGTGCAGTGTGCGGACCGCTGCTGGCAGAGGCAGAGATCGGCAAGCATTGGCTGGAGCAACTGGTCGAAGTTGAGCCTCCGGCGATGCTGATGCACAATATTCTGGCGGCGACCGTCGGCATCGATACTGCGCGCATGCGTGGGGCGGCGACTGTCCCGGCTCATGCGTCGTGGATCGAGCGCATGACGGAATGGGGCCGCGCGATCGTCAGCCCGATTGCCAATGTTGCCCGTCAGCCGCGCTTTGCCATGTCATTCGGCATGGCGTTTTTCTCGCTTTCGATTTCGCTCAGCCTGTTTGGAGTGAAATTGAGCGATGTACGCCACGCCGACCTGCGACCGAGCGCCATCAAACATAGTTATTACGAGACCAGCGGCCGGGTGGTGAAGTACTACGAGAACATCCGGTTTGTGTACGAGATTGAGTCACGTGTGCGCGAGTTCAAACGCGCCACGACCCCTGCGGAACCCGCTCCGCAGAAGAAGGAAAAGAACGATAACACCAGTGGACAACCCGATGAAAAGCAGCAACGCAACTACAGTCAGGGAGAGACGCAAGTGATGCTTGCGGGTCTTTCTGATAACCCGCCTGTAGTGGAGTTCACAAATCTGGCCACACTCAGGAGGATTTCATGAACTGCGCCAACCACCCCGATATTGCCGCAGTGGCTTATTGCCGCACTTGCGGAAAACCATTGTGTGCGTCTTGCACGCGCGATGTGAAAGGCGTGATCTATTGCGAGAACTGCCTGGCTGACCGGTTGGCGGGAGTGCAGCCGACTGTCACTCCGGTGTTGCCGGGAGTGGTTTCCTCTGCGCCGGTGGTACCGAGTTCGGGGCCGAATCCGGCGGTGGCCGGCATTCTTGCCGGGTTCTTTCCCTTTGGAGTGGGTGCAGTGTACTGCGGCCAGTATGCCAAGGGCCTGGCCCATCTGCTAATTTTCTTCGGGCTGATTTATGGCGTGAGCAACTCCGACAGCCTGGATTGGCTTTTCGGCATTGGCATTGCGTTCTTCTACGTATGGCAGATCATTGACTCGGTGCGGACGGCGCATGCGGTGTCTGCCGGGCAGCCTGCTCCTGATCCATTGGGACTGGGTCAGGCATTGGGTGGCGGAGAGAAAGTTGACGCTTCCAAGATTCCGGTTGGGGCAGTAGTGCTGATTGGTCTGGGCATACTTTTTCTGTTGCAGAACATGGGTGTCTTTGAATTCAGCGTAGGCCGGATTGCGCCGTTTTTGTGCATCGCGCTGGGACTTTGGTTGTTCGCCAAGCGCTGGGGCTGGATCCACTCGAATCGAATTTATACCCACGCCGAGCGTATGCGCGGGTTGACTGGCCCGGTAGTGCTGATCACGCTGGGAGTGCTTTCGCTGATCGAGGATATGGGTGGACCGCGCTGGCACCGTACCTGGCCAATATTGCTGCTGGCGATTGGCATCATCAAGTTGCTGGAGCGGCAGGGACCGAATCTACCTCCGCCGGCGATGCCCGGCTCCATGGGCGCCACAAGCGGTAGTGAAGTTCAGCCGCCTGTTAGTGAGGTGCGCAATGGCTAGCCCTAGTCAAGTTCCTCCGATTCGTCACCGGCGTTCGTTGTCAGGCCCGATCATTCTGATCACGATAGGCGGCGTGTTTCTACTCGGAACGATGGGTGTGCTGAACTGGGGAAACCTGGCGCACTGGTTTGCGCATTACTGGCCGGTGATTCTGATTGTGGCCGGCATCATCAAGCTGATTGAGTATCAGGCGGCACAAAGAGAAGGCACACGGGTTTCGGGCATCGGAGCGGGCGGAGTTTTTCTCATCATCATGGTGGTCTTCTTTGGTTTGCTGGCGACCCAGGCGTCACGTTTTAACTGGGGAGAGTTGCGCGACCACATGGATATTGACGACAGTGACTTCACCCTGTTCGGGCAGAAATACACTTATGAAGATCGGCTGGCGGAGGCGTTCCCGGCGGGCAGTGCTCTGCATGTGAACGACATCCGGGGAGCGGTTAGCGTCAGCGCCAGCGACGATGACCAGATCCACGTTTCAGTGCACAAGCGTATTAATGCGGAAAGCGCGTCAGAGGCCGATAAGTGGAATGCCGGAACCAAGCCGCAGATCAGCGTGAGCGGAGGAGTAGTAACGCTCAATGCCAACAATCAAGCGGCGGGGGATCATGGGATTGCGACCGACCTCGATATTACGATTCCGCGGAAGGCTGCGGTGATGATTTCCACGCGCAACGGCGATGTCAGCGTAGTGGGCCGGGACAGTGATGTGCAGGTTTCAGCGCAACACAATGATGTAACTGCGACCGACATCAACGGCAAAGTCAGCCTGACGCTGGAGCGCAGTTCGGCACGGATATCGCAGGTTTCTTCCGATGTTTCGATCGAAGGCCGGGCCAACGATGTGTCCGTGGAAGACATCAAGGGTGCTGTGCATCTGGATGGCGAGTTTATGGAAAGCGTGAAGCTGTCGCGACTCGCGCAAGGAGTGACCTTCCACTCCTCGCGTACCGACCTGCAATTCTTCCGCCTCAATGGCGATCTGGATCTGGATTCGGGCGACCTTCAGGCCTCGGATGTGGTTGGTCCGGTGCGTTTGAGCACTCGCGCCAAAGACGTTCGCTTGACCGGCGTAGCTGGCGACGTGCGCCTACAGGATGAAAACGGCTCAGTGGAACTGCACATGAACAAGATGGGCAGCGTGCAGGTGGAAAACCGCAAAGGGGATGTGCAGATTTATGTTCCTGACAAGGCCGGGTTTCAGGTGGATGCGCGGTCGCGCGGCGGGGACGTGGAAACTGACTTTGATGGATTGAAAGTGGACAACCGGGAAGATCAGGCGACGGCGACTGGAACGGTCGGCAGTGGCGGGCCGCATCTGGTTGTGACCAATGAGCACGGAACCATCGAGATTCGAAAGGGATCGACGGTGGCGGAAGCTCCGGCAGTTCCGCCGGTACCAGCTTCACCCAAAGCGCCACGGGCGCGACCCGCGTCGCCGAGTGCTCCGCCGGTGACGGAGAACTAAGGCAATTCGGCAACACGACTAATCTTTCTGCCTGCGCTGCCGATATCTACAGCGTGGCTACTCCTGCATCCTCCCCTGCACCAAAACCGGGCGCGCGCTTTGTGGCGCGCCAACCGATTCTGACTAGCGATGAAAAAGTCTTTGGTTACGAACTGCTGTTTCGGGATGGGCTGGATGATTACTTCCGCCATTCCGATCCCGACGCGGCCTCACGCAGCACCGTGAGCACGTCGATGTTGATAGGTCTGGATGTTCTGTGTGACGGTCGCCGGGCGTTCGTTAACGTTACCCGCGACGTGCTGCTGAAGGACTACATCACTTTGCTGCCGTCGTCGCAAACCGTGGTAGAGATTCTGGAAACCGTGCCGCCGGATGACCTGGTCAGGGCAGCTTGTCAGAGGTTGAAGGAAGCCGGGTATTTGATCGCGCTCGACGACTTTAGCGTGAACGATCCCCGTGAATCGCTTACTGATCTGGCCGACATAATCAAGATCGATATAAGAGTGATGCCAATAGAGCAAGCAGCCCAGTTGGTGAAACGTCATGGGCCGTGGCGCTGTCGCATGCTGGCGGAGAAAGTGGAAACGAGGGAAGAATTCCTGGCAGCAAAGAAAGCCGGCTTTGTCTATTTCCAGGGGTACTTCTTCCGCCGGCCGGAAATGTTGAGTACGCATGAGATCCCGGCGAACCAGCTCAACTACCTGCGCATGTGGCAGGCTGTGGCCCGGCCGGAGCTGGATATTCGTGAAGTGGAGCAAGTGATCAAAGGCGAGGCTTCGCTCTGCTACCGGTTGCTACGGTATTTGAATTCCGCGGCATTTGGATTCGGCACCGAGATTCACTCCGTCCGGCATGCGCTTTCGCTGCTGGGGGAGCGGGAAGTGAGGCGCTGGATTCGGTTGGTGGCCACACTGGGCGCAGGGCAGAATAAATCCAGCGACCTGGTGCTGTCCGCTCTGGTACGGGGGCGTTTCTGCGAGCTGCTTTCCCCCAGCGTCGCGGCCGGGGACTCGGATTTGTTCCTGATGGGATTGTTGTCTTTGATGGATGCAATTCTCGAAATTCCCATGGCGCGGGTGCTCGAAAACGTCTCCGTCGATCAGGAGACCAAAGCGCTGCTGCTGGGCGGAGCCAGCCGGTTGCGTCCTTTCTATCAGCTGATGCTGGCGCAGGAGTCGGGCGAGTGGGAAACTGCCCGCGAACTGGCGCAACAGTTGCACCTCAGCGAAAGCGACGTCGCGGAGAAACATTGGGAAGCGATGCAGTGGGCGCGGCAGGTGAGCGGCGGGTGAGCCGTTTCTCCTCACCTTTGCACCCCCATTTTGAGAGAAGTTGAGTTTCACCCGTCCGCCCGGAGTGGGCCTCCAGTTACTTCTGTGCAAAATATCGTTGGTTTAGCCCTTGCGCGGGAACGGCTGTGAAGGATACCATTTAGGTGTTCCCTAGTGGCTTCGCTTCCTAGCGAGCCTCCTGCGCCGCTTAGCTCCAGGCGCCTGAAACGGACAAAGATCATTCACCAAAGAAGTTTGCAGTGGCGGGTTTCTACACATGTCCCGTGCACAAGCGCACGAGGCCAATTACTACCCCGGAAGTGCTAGTCTGACGCCCAGGATAAAAGGCAGCACAATACAAGGCAGCACACAAACTTAAAGAGAAAATGATTATGAATGCTGGACCCGGAGGTCCCTCCGGCGGCGGAGGGAGAGGTAGACGGCGGCGCGGACGGCGCCCTTCGAATCAAAGCGCACCCCTTGGTGGTCGTGACCGCCAGCAACACAGCGGCATCTACACCGCCCCCATGGATCATAGTTATCGAGCGGGCATGGGCAGCAACAATAACAATAATAAGGGGCCGAGAGGCCGCGGACGCCCCGGCTTTGGACCGTCGTATTCGCCGGTGGAACCGGAGCCGCTGCCTATCAACGAAGACGCCACCTCGCGCATCTTTGCTTTCGTGGACGATCTGTTCTTCCAGGCGAAGATTCAGGAGACTGCGCGCAAGCTCAACGTCAAGATGGAATTCGTCAAGAGCGACAAGGAACTGACGGAGAAGATGAAGCAGAACGGGGAAGAGAAGCCCTCGTTGATCATCTTCGACCTGAACAGCGTCAGCTCCAAGCCTTTAATCCTGATTCCAAAACTGAAGGCCAAGCTCAAGAAGGGAACTTCGATTATTGGTTTCCTTTCCCACGTGCAAGGCGACTTGAAACAAAAGGCACACGAAGTCGGATGCGACATGGTGTTGCCGCGTTCGGCGTTCTCGCAAAACTTGCCGCAGTTGTTGCGGCGGCATGGGGCTCCCGAGGGGGAAGCGGCGAGCTAGCGTAGAGCGTCGGAAATAGTTGTTCCGCGATTCCGTATGATCCGTGGCGTTCGGCGAAGAGGTCAAAGGCTTTAACCACAGTGGGCACAGAGGATCACGGGGGAAACCGGTGATTCCTATCCTGGGGGCCATTGCAACCCACGGCCTCCGATCAAATGCACATGTAAGTGGAAGACTGACTGACCGGCTCGCGGACCCACGTTGAGCACGGTGCGGTAGCCATCCTCGATATTGCGCTGGCGGGCAATGTTGGCGGCGGCGAGATGGCAGCGGCCGATGAGTTCGCTGTCCTCGGCGCGGGCCTCTTTCAATCCACGAATGTGTTTTTTGGGGACTACCAGCACATGCGTAGGCGCCTGCGGGTTGATGTCTTCAAACGCGTAGGTGTGTTCGTCTTCGTAGACTTTCTTCGAGGGAATTTCGCCGCTGATGATGCGGCAGAACAGGCAATCGTTCATGGCACATCCAAGCTTTGAATTTGGCGCCTAACTGTAACTCGGAGCCGACAGCCTTGGGGGAAGGCTAGCTATACTCGATACGCCTCAAACTGAACGCAGACAGCATAGCATTGAATTGACGGTTTGGGGCCGCAGATTTTCGCTGAGCAACGCAGATCAATCCAGAGAGATGAGGCGAGCTAATCTAGTCGGACCAGGAAGATGTCCCCTTCCGAGGTGTGGGTATTGTGGGCAACTTCCTCGGCGCGTTTGCGGTCATCGTCCTGAACCCTCACTCGCACCCACCAATCCCCGACTGGACTGCCGAAGCATTGCACTTTGGCGGTTTGATAGCGGTGGGATAAGTGGTCCTTAAGCTTATTGGCAGCGTGTTCTTTGTCGAAGGCGCCTATCTGCACCGCCCAGCGCCCGCCATGGTTAAGAGGTGTGGGAGTGTGCAACACCTCCACGCGCACCCTGGCGACTCCTGCGCCCAAGACATCGACCTTCTTTGCGGCAGCCTGCGAAAGATCGATGATGCGCCCGGAGACGAACGGCCCGCGATCGGTAATCTCCACAACCGCGGAATGTCCGGTTTTCAGATTGGTTACGCGAACGGTCGAGCCCAGTGGCAAAGTCAGATGGGCCGCGGTCATGGCATGCATATTGTAGATTTCGCCGTTCGAACTGCGGCGGTGGTTATAAGGGGGGCCATACCAACTCGCGAGGCCGGTTTCGACGAAGAGAGGCTTGTCCTTGCTCACCGGGGTTTCATGAACTTCTTCTTCACGGGGAGTTAGAGGGGAAGCTTCGTGTGAGTCAGTGGTCGATTCAATGGCTGGTTCGTTCGCGGTAATGGCGGGTGGAGGCGGGACATCGATCTTGGCCTGTTTAGGTCCGCCACAAGCGGTAAACAGGGAAGACGAAATACAGAGGACGACGCACACGCAGAACGAGGTGAGGGGCCGGATCACTTTGACTCCGGATGAGTCTCCATGTAATCGGCCAGCCGCGCCAGCTTTTCGGCTGCGATGCGCAGGGCCTTGGTGGAGTGCTGGCGGACCGCCGGAACCACTTCCCGGTTCACGTAGTCGACCAGCTCCGCAGTTTCTTTCTCTAGAGTAGTGGCCATCTCGTTGATGGACTGGTTGAGGCGCGCTGAAGCCTCTTCCACCTTGCGGTTGAAGTCGTTCATGGCGATTCCTCGTGAGGGCGAAAACGGCCACTCTTGATTTGCGGACACCAGGCTAGGCTATTATTTCGCGCTCCCGAGCGAGGGGTCAATGGGGAGCATCCTCGCGTACACTCTGCCGGGCGGATTGGGACGGGGCGTTCGCACAGTACAATGCCGGAAGGTTATGAGTCACGCATCAAACCGGTTGCCGGCAGGGTTGACTTTCGATCGGGCCAGGTTTCGAAAGAACTTGCTCGGGTGGTTCGACCGGCATAAGCGAGATTTGCCCTGGCGGCGGGACCGTGATCCGTATCGAGTCTGGCTGTCGGAAATCATGCTGCAGCAGACTCGTGTGGCTGCGGTGGTGGGCCACTACGAGAGATTTCTGCGGCGATTCCCCAACTTGGGAAAGTTAGCTAGGGCGCGAGAAGCTTCCGTGCTGGCCGCGTGGAGTGGGCTTGGCTACTATCGGCGGGCGCGCATGCTGCATGCGGCGGCAAAGAGAGTTGTAGAAGACTCAGGCAGGTTTCCCTCCACGGCTGCGCAGCTGCGCGAGCTTCCAGGAGTCGGCCGCTATACTGCCGCTGCGATTGCCAGCATCGCGTTTAACGAGCCGGTTGCGGTGGTAGATGGAAACGTGGAGCGCGTGTTAGAGCGGCTGTTGGGAAGGCGAATCTCGGGCGAACCGTTGTGGTGTGTCGCGCAAGAGATGCTCAGTCCCGACCGTCCCGGCGACTTCAATCAGGCCATGATGGAGTTGGGCGCGACCGTGTGCCTGCCCCGGCAACCGAAATGTTCTTCGTGTCCAGTTTCACGAATGTGTGTTGCGCGGGGGGAACTGCCGGCTCACTCGCGCGGAGCTCGTCAGAAGAAAAAGGAAATCAACTACGCGCTTGATCGCCGCAACGGGTCGATATTTCTGGTGAAGCGCTCAGCAACGGCGTCTTTAATGCCGGGCATGTGGGAGTTACCCGAGATTACCGGCACAAAGACGAAATCCCAGCCTGGTTTGACCCTGCGCCATTCGATCACGGTAACCGATTACCACGTGGGCGTAGTGGAAAGCGCGGTACCCGATGGGACCATTGGCCGCTGGGTAGCGAAATCCGGGCTCTCGAAGTTACCCTTGACGGGGCTCGCCCGCAAAATCCTGCGTGCCACTAAAGTCATCTAGAATAAGTAGTTCTCCTGGCAGCACAATGAAGAACTGGCTTGGCGATATTTTCGGAGGGAAAGGTATGACTGCATTGACGGTGGGGACTACGGCACCTGATTTCACGCTGCCCACCATGGATGGAAAGCAATTCTCTTTAAAGGAAGCGCTGGCCCGGGGGCCGGTATTGGCGGCGTTCTTTAAGATTTCCTGCCCGGTCTGTCAATTTGCGTTTCCCTATCTTGAACGCATTTTCAAGGCGTACGGCAACCGGAACGTGACCATGGTTGGCATCTCGCAGAACGGAAAAAAAGACACGGCGGCGTTCATCAAGGAATATGGTGTGTCGTTTCCGGTGCTGCTGGATGACACCAACTCTTATCCGGCATCGAATGCTTACGGCTTGACCAACGTGCCGTCGCTGTTTTGGATCGCGCCTGATGGGCGAATTGAGATTTCGAGCGTTGGTTGGAATCGCAGAGAGATTGACGAGATCAACCAGAAGGCAGGCGAAACTTCCGGGAAAAAACTACCCAGCATATTTGGCCCAAGCGAAAATGTGCCCGAGTTCCGGGCTGGTTGAGGGTCCAAGAATTGACCCGCGGTCGCGGGTCAAGCAGCCTCCAACAGCTGATAAACAGCGAAACATTCTGAACCACAAAGGACACGAAGGTGCACAAAGGAAATCCGCGTCTGGCGTCGCTGGTCTTATGTGCAGTGCTGGTGAGTTCCAGCTTGATGGGAGCCCAGGTGCATAAAACACCGAGCGGCGATGGCGTATCCACGCGATTGCCGGGCACGGCGATTGCCGCGATGCAGAGGATCAATCCCGAACGCATTCGCGCCCATGTTCGCTACCTCTCGCACGATCTGCTCGAGGGACGCGGAACGGGGGCGCGTGGCGGTGACATTGCCGCGGAATATATCGCCACTCAGTTTGCCCTTGACGGACTCAAGCCGGCCGGCGACAGCGGTACCTACATGCAGAAAGTGCCGATGGTGGGCATCACACCGGATCCACAAACGACCTTTTCCCTGGTACCGGCCAACCATGGCGCGATCAACCTGAAGCCCCTCGATCAGTATGTTGCCTACGACCAGACCCAGCAGCCGCAGTCGGACGTCGATGCGCAAATCGTCTATGTCGGTTATGGCATCGAAGCGCCGGAATACAAATGGGACGACTACAAAGGCGTCGACGTGCGCGGCAAGGTACTGCTGATGCTGGTGAACGAACCACCTTCCGACGACGTGAAATTCTTCAAGGGCAAAGCGCTGACCTACTACGGCCGCTGGACCTACAAGTATGAGGAGGCAGCTCGTAAAGGCGCGGTGGGCGCGATTCTCATCCACCAGGCCGAGATGGCGAGTTATCCCTGGGAAGTGGTGCGCAATTCGAATTCCGGGGAGAAGGCGTTCCTGAAGCTCGAAGGCGTGCCTGTATTGAAGGTGGCTTCATGGATTCATTTCGATGGGGCAAGAATTCTGGCTGGAAACGCAGGCTTGGATCTGGCCCAAATGCTGGCCGATGCTCAGTCGCCAGACTTTCATCCGGTGCCACTTTCCGTAAAACTGAAGGCACATATGGTGAGCCGCGTGCGTCCGTTTGAGTCGAACAACGTGATTGCCATGTTGCCGGGGAGTGATCGCAAACTCAAGACCGAAGCGGTCATGTACACCGCGCATTACGATCATCTGGGCATTCGACCTGACATGCCGGGTGACAACATTTATAACGGGGCGAAAGACAATGCCACGGGGTGCGGCATTCTATTGGAGGTCGCGCGAGCCTACGCGGAGGCCATGCAGCGGCCAGCCCGCTCAATCTTGTTTGCCTCGGTCACTGCGGAAGAGCAGGGATTGCTGGGCTCAGAATATCTGGGCAAACATCCTCCGATTCCGGCAGGCAAGATCAGCATCGACATGAATTACGACGACGTGCCGCCGCTGGGCGCGCCCGAGGAAGTCGAGGTTTCTGGCGCGGAGCGGACGACGTTCTATCCCGTTGTCACGGTGATGGCGAAGACGTTCAGATTGGCGATCCGTCCCGATTCGAGGCCCGAAGCCGGACACTACTATCGCTCCGACCATTTCAGCCTGGCGCGGGTGGGGATACCCGCCTTTTCGATCAACGAAGGGGTGAAGTACAAAGGTCATGATGTCGCGTGGGGCCAGGCCCAGGCTGACGAATACACTGCGAAACACTACCATCAACCGAGCGACGAATATAGTCCCGACATGGACTTCATTGGCGACGCGGTAATGGCACGCTTTGGCTTCGCGCTGGGGTGGATGGCAGCGACTCAGTTGAAAGAAGTCGGCTGGATGAAAGGCGACGAGTTCGAGGCGGCGCGGGTGAAGAGCGCGGGCGAATAGCTAGAACGAACCTGAACCACAGAGGACACAGAGAAGCACAGAGGGAGGATCACCAGTCATGGTCAGCCTTCCATCACTTTCAGACCCGGACTGACGATCAACCGAGCTTCGGTCGCTTTCTGAACATCTTCCGCTGTTAGTCCGGGCGCGGTTTCTTCCAAGAACAAACCTTTCGGCGTCACCTGGATGACAGCCATATCGGTCACGATGGTGTTCACAACGCCTACGCCGGTCAGCGGCAGCGTGCACTTCTTCAGAATTTTAGGTTCGCCTTCGCGGGTGGTGTGTTCCATGGCGATAATCACGCGGCGCGCCCCGGCGACCAGGTCCATAGCGCCGCCCATGCCCTTCACCATTTTTCCAGGAATCATCCAGTTGGCCAGATTACCCGCTTCATCCACTTCCATGGCGCCGAGGACGCTCAGATCGATATGGCCGCCACGAATCATGGCGAAGGAATCGGCACTGGAAAAATAGGCGGTGCCTGGCAGTTCGCTCACGGTTTCCTTTCCGGCGTTGATGAGGTCGGAGTCTTCCTGGCCTTCGAGGGGATACGGTCCGATTCCGAGCATGCCATTTTCGCTTTGCAGGATCACATCCATGCCCGGGGGAACGTAATTTGCCACCAGCGTTGGCATTCCGATGCCCAAATTGACGTAGAATCCGTCGCACAGTTCGCGGGCGATGCGCTTGACGATGCGCTCGCGCTTGTCGATATCTTTGCCGGGTTTGTTCATGAGTTAGCGACCAGCGGCGGTTCGCACCGTTCTCTTCTCGATCCGCTTCTCGAACAGTTCTCCCTTGAAAATACGCTTCACGTAAACGCTGGCAGTGTGCACGAGGTCCGGTTCAAGTTCGCCGGGCTCCACCAGATGCTCAACCTCTGCAATCGTGACTTTGGCCGCAGTCGCCATCATGGGATTAAAATTGCGCGCGGTCTTGCGGTAAACCAGATTGCCCCACTTGTCTCCTTTCCAGGCTTTCACCAAGGCGAAATCGGCTTTCAGGGCATGCTCCATCACATAAGTGCGGCCGTCGAACTCGCGCGTTTCTTTTTTTTCGGCCACGATCGTGCCCACGCCTGTGGGAGTGAAGAACGCCGGGATGCCCGCACCGCCGGCGCGAATGCGCTCGGAAAAGGTTCCTTGAGGCACCAGGTCCAGGTCGATCTTGCCTTGCAGAACCATCTGCTCCAAGAGTTTGTTCTCGCCGACGTAGGTGCCAATATGTCTGCGAATCTGTCCCGCGGAAAGCAGCAGGCCCATGCCGAGGCCGTCGACACCTACATTGTTGCTGATGGTGGTGAGATTCTTCACGCCTTTTCGCACCAAGGCGCGAATCAGGTTTTCGGGAATGCCGCACAGGCCGAATCCGCCGACCATAATGACGGCACCGTCGAACACGTCGCGTACGGCTTCATCGGCATTGGCGACGACTTTGTGCACAAGGAAAGATTCTAAACGAAAAGCTCGCGGGATAACGTCAACTCCGGCGCACAGAAATAAGGAAGCGAGCCAAACGCGCATTTGTTGGGTCGCAGAGAACGCGACCCATCGCGCGGCTCGCCCAGATCCTTCACCGCGCAGAAAACGCTTGTTCAGGATGACAATCGCGTCTAGGTCTTAGGAGCTCTCCGCAATTCGCGGGCACGCTCGAACTCCATCGCCAGTTCCCGGGTATGGAGATTCTCACGAATGTGGGCCAGGCGCTGCTCGAGTTTAGAGATCGCGTCCGAAAGATGCTTTTTGTTTGTCAGGGCAATGTCACGCCACATCGAGTACGGGCTGCTGGCGGTGCGAGTCATTTCTCTCAGAGCGCGCCCACCGGCTTCGAGCAGCGGAGCCTCCTGGCCGTATTCATCCACCAGAGTTGCCGCCAGCGCAGTCGCGATCATTTGGGGCAGATGACTAATCCAGGCGCAGAGCTGGTCATGCTCATCGGCGTCGAGGCTGGCGATGCGAGCCCCGATTCTATCCACCCAATCCAGAAATTCTCCGCTTAGGCCTTCGTAGATTTTCTGGCCACGGACGGGAGTCACAAACCAGGCGGCTTGCTGGAACAGGTCGGCATCGGCAAACTCAATGCCAGATTGTTCTTTCCCCGCCATGGGGTGTCCGGCGAGAAAACGGAGGCCGGCGTTCTTGCCGAACACCGCTTTGGCCTCCTTCAACACCTCGCCCTTGGTGCTGCCGACATCGGTCAGCAGAGTTTTCTGTGGAAGGGCTGGACCGAGGCGATGAATGAGGTCGATGATTGCGAGCACCGGCGTGGCCAGCACGACTACCTGGCTGCCCCGCGTCGCCTCAAAAGGATGTGAGAAGCCTTCGTCGATTGCGCCTCGCATGAGCGCACGGTCGAGCACTGCCGCCCGATCGCAGCCGACAATGCGGCCAGTGAAGCCCTGCTTCCGAAGCGCAAGAGAAAACGAACCGCCGATCAGGCCGAGGCCGACGATGGTGATTTGACGGATCGCCATCAGGCAATCCTGCGACCCACCGCCGGGGCGATGATGCGCAATTGCTCCATGAGTTCGACGAACTGCGCGGGATATAGCGATTGCGCGCCGTCGGATCGCGCATGATCGGGATCATTGTGAACTTCGATCAGCAGCGCGTCAGCTCCGGCAGCGACTGATGCCCGCGCCATGGGAGCCACTTTGTCACGGATTCCGATGCCGTGGGAGGGGTCGGATGCCATGGGCAGATGCGAGAGCTTGTGGATGACGGGGATCGCCGAAATGTCGAGCGTATTGCGAGTGTAGGTTTCAAACGTGCGGATGCCGCGCTCGCACAGGATTACGTTGTAGTTTCCTCCGGCCATAATGTATTCGGCGGAGAGCAGCAATTCTTCCAAGGTGGCCGCAATGCCGCGTTTGAGCAGAACCGGTTTTTTGACTAGTCCCAGTTCGCGCAGCAGATTGAAATTCTGCATGTTGCGCGCACCTACTTGAAAAATATCCACGTAAGGCAACATGAGGGCGATCTGCGAGATTTCCATCACCTCGCTGATCACAAGCAATCCGAATTTGTCGCCGGCCTCGCGCAGGAGCTTCAAAGCAGCGAGACCGAGTCCTTGAAAAGAGTAAGGAGAGCTGCGGGGTTTGAAAGCACCGCCGCGAAGCGCGCGCGCACCGGCTTTGGCCACTTGCTCAGCCACGGTAAATAGCTGCTCACGCGATTCCACGGAACAAGGTCCGGCCATGACCACTACATCTTCACCGCCGATTCGCACACCATTGGAAAATTCCACCACGGTGCCTTGTGGACGGAAACTTTTTCCAGCCAGTTTGTAGGGAGCGCTGATGCGGTGAACGTGTTCAACTCCGGCGAGAACCTCGAGGTTGCGAATGTCGAAGTCGACACGCTCTCCAACCGCAGCCACCACGGTCTGCCGTGCACCGGTCGAGCGGTGAACGGAAAAGCCCAGGCCAACCAGGTACTGGATGACCTGCTGGATCTGCTCCTCCGCCGCGGATTCTTGCATGGCAACGATCATAAGAAAAGGCCTTTAGCTCTTAGCCCTTAGCTCTTGGCGTGACGCCCCCATGTAGAGGCCAAAAGCCAAGAGCTAAGAGCCAAAAGCTAAACTTCAATCATTCACTTCTGCATCCAACTCGGTCCCGTCTGACGATGAGGCCACAGGGGATTGGGGGGCAATTTCCTGCTGCTGAATCTGGCGCATGATGTCCATGATGCGTTCGTAGATGTTGAGCAGGTCATGGTCAGGCAGCGGTCCCGGATTCGCACGGCGCACGTTCTCGAACACCGCCTGTTCACGATCCGGTTCGTAAATAGGCATACCGGCGACGCGTTTCAATTTGCCGATCTCGTGGGCAGCCTGCGCTCGCTGGCTCAGCAGTTCGACCAGCTTGCGGTCGAGATCATCGATTCGTTTGCGCCACTCGGAGATGTCCATAGTAAGAGCTCTCAGCCATCAGTTTGTCAGTCTCAACCGCTCAACTACTCTTGAGCTGACGGCTGAGAGCTGACGGCTGAAAGCTGTTTTATAAATTCTGCCACAGACTTGGCCTCATTGCCGGGATTGTTCTCAATTGTCTGCACAATGGCGCTTCCTACCACCACTGCGTCCGCATACTCTCCCACCGCTGCAAACTGGGCCGCCGTAGAGATGCCGAATCCCAGGGCAACCGGCAGCTTTGTGTACTTGCGCAGGCGACGAACCAGCTTTTGCGCGTCTTGTGCCATCTCCCGGCGTGCACCGGTCACGCCAGTCCTGGACACGGCGTATACGAATCCGCTAGAGACATCGGCGATCCGCTTCAGACGCTCGTCGGTGCTGGTAGGGGCAGCAAGGAAAATCGTAGCCAGGTTGCGGTGACGCATCTGACGAAGGTAGTCGCCGGCTTCTTCTACTGGCAAGTCGGTGACGAGAGCGCCGTCAATGCCCGCGTCTTGCGCCGCGGCGGCGAACTTCTCGAGACCCATGCGCAGAATCGGGTTCAGGTAGGAAAAGATGATCAGTCCAGCCTGTGACTGCCGGCGGATTTCTTTGCCAAGCTCGATTACCTGGGTCAGCGAAGTACCGTGCAGAAGAGCGCGCTGGCTGGCCCGTTGAATGACTGGACCGTCGGCCAAGGGGTCGCTGAAGGGTACGCCGAGCTCAATCACGCTGGCGCCGGATTCGATCGCGGCCAGAGCGATATCGCAGCTGGTGACAAGGTCGGGATCGCCGCAGGTGATGTAGGCGACGAGAGCGGGACGGGATTGGAAAGAAATCGGCATCTAGGCGCGGCAGAATCTTCAATCCAATTTCAGGTTCTCCCTCAAAATGCCTATATCCTTGTCACCGCGTCCGGAGATGTTCACGATCAGCAGCTCTGACTTCTTCATTCTGGGCGCGCGCTTTATTGCCTCCGCCACGGCATGGGCCGACTCCAGCGCAGGAATAATACCTTCGGTGCGGGCTAGAAACGTGCAGGCTTCGAGAGCCTGCTCGTCTGATGCGGATACGTATTCGGCGCGGCCGGAATCCTTCAGCCAGGCGTGTTCTGGACCGATGGAGGGATAGTCGAGTCCGGCGGAGACGGAATGCGTATTCGCAATCTGACCGTTCTGATCTTGCAGCAGGTAGGAAAATGTTCCTTGCAACACGCCGGGTGATCCGCCCGCAAAACGGGCAGCGTGTTCACCGAGAGCACGACCGCGCCCGCCGGCTTCTACTCCGATTAACTTCACCCGTTTGTCTTTGATGAAGTCGTAGAAGATGCCGATCGAGTTGGACCCGCCGCCGACGCAGGCGATGATGGCGGCCGGCAGTTTGCCCCCGGCTTTGAGAATCTGGGATCGCGCTTCGCGGCCAATCACTCGGTGGAAATCGCGAACCAGAGTCGGATAAGGGTGCGCGCCTAGAACGCTGCCTAGAAGATAGTGCGTAGTGCGGACGTTGGTAACCCAATCGCGCATGGCTTCGTTGATAGCGTCTTTCAGTGTGCGGGAACCGGAGTCGACGCCGCGTACCTCGGCTCCCAGCAAGCGCATGCGGAAGACGTTGAGTTCTTGCCGGCGCATGTCTTCCGTACCCATGTACACGACACATTCGAAGCCGAGAAGCGCGCAGACAGTCGCCGTCGCAACGCCGTGTTGGCCGGCCCCGGTTTCGGCGATGATTCTGCGTTTGCCCATGCGCTCGGCGAGCAGAGCTTGGCCGAGGCAGTTGTTGATTTTGTGGGCGCCGGTGTGAAGCAGGTCCTCGCGCTTGAGGTAGATCCGCGCGCCATGGAGTCTCTCGGTGAGCCGGCGGGCAAAGAATAATGGCGTCGGCCGCCCAGCGTAAGTTTTCAGCAGCTCGTCGAGACGACGCTGGAACTTGGGGTCGCGTTTGGCATTGTAGTATGCGCGCTCTAATTCCTCGAGCGCGGCCATCAGGGTCTCGGGAACGTAGCGGCCGCCATAGGCGCCGAACCGGCCCGGTTGCTTTCGTCTTGTGATAGTCGCGGTCGCCATTACGCTACCTGGTCGGCATGTCGCACAGCAGCGATGAAGTCACGGACTTTCTTCGGATCTTTCTTGCCCGGACGAGCTTCTACACCGGTGGACACATCCACTCCCCAGGGTTTCAGTATAACCATGGCTTCGGAAACATTTGTCGGCGTGAGACCACCGGCGACCACGATGTGGAAGTCTGGCTGGAGTAAACGGACCGTCGCCGCTGCGTTCGCCCAATCAAAGGTCCTTCCCGTCCCACCAGGTTGCGTTTCGGTGCCGGCATCCAAAAAAACCGCTCCGACATTTTTCTTCACATCCTGATACCACGGGAGACTCGTAAAACGCCCCTGATCACCCAGTAGGTCGTTCGCACGCAGAACCATGTACTTCGTCGTCCTGGAGTCCAGCGCAGCGCATTGAGAATGTGGGAACCGCACATGCAACTGGACCCCTGTCAGGCCGACTGTTTCGGCCACTCGGTCCATTTCATCGAGGTTCTCCTCTACGAAGACCCCAACTTTTTCTATTCTTGCCGGCACTTGGCGCACGATGTCGCGTACGGCTGCGTGAGCGACGTTTCTCGGACTCTTTTCGTAGAACACGAATCCCACGGCATCAGCGCCCGCATCTACTGCGGTTAGCGCGTCCTCCAGATTTGTGATTCCGCAAATCTTGACCCAAGTCATAAAAACGGCTTCTAGCTATTAGCTTCTAGCTCCTAGCTTGTGCGAGCAGAGTACGAAGGGCATCTCCCGGCGATGGTGCTCTCATGAACGACTCGCCGATGAGGAATGCTTGATAGCCCGCTGCTCTGAGGCTCACGATGTCTTCACTATTTTGGATACCGCTTTCAGCGACTGACACGGTATTTCTTGGCATCAGCTTGGCGAGGCGAAAAGCTGTTTGAAGATCGACGGTGAAAGTTCTCAGGTCCCGGCTGTTCACGCCGATCAGGTCGAATCCCACGCCAAGGGCGCGTTCCAGTTCTTTCTCGTCGTGGACTTCGCAGAGCACATCCAGGCTGAGGCCCTTCGCCTTCTTGGCCAGGGTTTGCAGTTCTGCTTGTGACAAGGCCGCCGCAATTAGCAATATCGCGTCAGCATGGTTGGCGCGGGCTTCGAGCAGTTGGAATTCATCCACGATGAAGTCTTTTCGCAGACAGGGAAGTTTAGTGGCGGCGGAGGCCTGTTGCAGGTTCCGTAATGAGCCTTGAAAAAACTCGGTGTCGGTAAGGACTGAAAGCGCTGCCGCTCCGGCGGCTTCGAGTTCTGCTGCGAGACTTGCGGGATCGAAATCGGCGCGAATCAGGCCGCGGGAGGGAGACGATTTCTTCAGCTCCGCGATGATTGCCGGGCTTTGTCTTTCCAACGCCTTCCGAAAGCCGCGCGGGACGTGCTCTTCAGCGCGCCTTTCAAGCTCGCGCAAGTCGGCCGATCGCCGGTCTTGGGATACCTTCCGGCGGGTAGCGGCAACAATCTGATCGAGGCTGGCGGACATAGTGGCCTTGAACTATTGGCCATATTAGATGAGTGGTGCCATCGAAGGGACTCGAACCCCCACACCCTTGCGGGTACATGGACCTGAACCATGCGCGTCTGCCAATTCCGCCACGATGGCAAAAATACTGGGCGACGGCCCTCACGGGCCATCCGTCAGGAAGAACTATTATTCTACAGGCTGCCGCAGCCTGTTACCAAGTCTAGCCTTCGAGCGGTAGTGGCTCAATTCGAAATCTTATGGAGGAAGTATCCTATGAAACAAGCACCAATAAGATAATCGAGGGCGACTTCCCACCAAAACCACTCCGGTTCCTTAGCGCGGTAGACCCAGCCATTAAGACGGACCCACAATTTCCCGGTACATGTAAATACCACAGCCGCGAAAAGTGAGATGACGCCGAGTATCAAAAAAATATATGGCGGCCTTAGCAAATTGAGCCACTACCCTTCCAGCTTGGCGGTCATGGTGATGTTGGCTTTGAGCACCTTCGATACTGGACATCCGCTCTTGGCGTTCTCAGCCAGCTTCTGAAATGTCGCTTGATCCGCTCCCGACACGCGGCCGACAACATCGAGATGGCTGGCCGTGATGGTCCAGCCGCTGTCGAGTTTCTCAAAGGTGAGAGTGGCAGAAGTCTCAATGCTCGAAGGCGTGAGGTTTGCCGTGCCCAGCTGGACGGAAAGCGCCATGGAGAAGCAGGCAGCGTGGGCCGCCGCGATCAGTTCCTCGGGATTGGTTCCGGGAGTGTTTTCAAAGCGTGTGGTGAAAGAATAAGGGGTGTTGGCCAACACGCCGCTGGCGGAGGAAACCGATCCCTTGCCGTCCTTGAGGCCGCCCTTCCAGATAGCACTGGCTTTGCGTTGCATTCGAATCTCCTGTTGTACAAAAGTTTGATGACTTCCTATTGTAGATGGAAGTGGCCAATGTGTCAGGAGAGCGCACTTAGCATCTAGCACTTGGCATTTAGTCAGGCGAGGTTCGTGGCGATGCCAATAAAGTGATGGCTAAATGCCAAGTGCTAAATGATGTTTTTCTAGTAGAAATCCGAGCAGCTCAGGTAAAAGCCGCAACGTGGGCAGCTCAGCTTGCAGCGGTGTTCTTTCAGTTGCGCGGCGCAGTTTGGGCAGAAGCTGGAAGCGGTCAGAGTTGCGAGCTTCTGCGCTTCGGGCAGAGTGTTTCCCAAGTTTGTTGCCGGAGGTCGGGGCTCGCTCATGACGGAAAAGCTACCACTACCATCCCAGGGACACAATGACATTCCCGGTACGGGTTTATGACTTTGCGGCGTTAGTCTAGAATTCGAAGGCAGGGAGCGAAGACCGTGTTCTTTGAACAGTTTTATCTGGGTTGTCTGGCCCACGCGTCTTACATGCTGGCGTCTGAAGGCGAGGCGGTAGTAGTCGATCCTCAGCGCGATGTGGACATTTACCTGAAAGCTGCTGAAGAACATGGGGCGAAGATCCGCCACATCTTTGAGACTCATCTTCATGCCGACTTCGTTTCTGGACACAACGAGCTGGCGGCACGAACCGGGGCAACCATCTATATCGGCGCCAGTGCCGGAGCCGTGTTTCCTCACGTCGGTGTGCATGATGGCTTTGGGTTGCGCGTGGGCAGAGCGCGCATCTCGGTGCTGGAAACTCCCGGGCATACGCTGGAAAGCGTTTGTCTGGTGATTACGGATGAGGAGAAGTCTTCCAAACCCTGGGCGGTTCTGACTGGAGATACGCTTTTCCTGGGCGATGTCGGGCGTCCCGATCTTTCGAAAACGCACACGCCCAAGCAACTCGCGGGCTTGCTCTACGACAGCCTGCACAACAAGCTGCTGAAGCTATCGGATGACGTACTGGTGTATCCGGCACATGGCGCGGGATCGCTCTGCGGACGCAACATGCGCGCCGAGCGTTCCTCCAGCATCGGTACCGAGCGGCTGACTAACTATGCGTTGCAGATCGAGAGCCGGGAGGGGTTCATCCGGCAGTTGACGGAGAACCTGCCGACGCGTCCTGAGTATTTCCTGCAGGATGCGGAGATCAATCGCGCGGGCGCCGCGTCGCTCTCGGAGTTGCCAGTATTGAGGCCAATTTCGGCGAACGACTTGAAGGCACTCCTCGATGATGGCGTAATTGCGCTTGATGTCCGACCCGGCGACCAGTTTGCCGCGGCGCATGTGCCCGGAGCGATCAATATCGCACTCTCTGGCCAGTTTGCTACTTGGGCAGGCACGGTGCTGGGGTTGTCGTCGCGGCCGGTACTGATTGCTGAATCACCAGAGCAATTGTCCGAAGCGCATTTGCGGCTGGCTCGCGTGGGAATCGAAGATGCGCGTGGATACTTGAAAGATGGAATCGCCGGCTGGAAGCAGGCTGGGTTCCTGCTGGCTGAGACGCCGCAGATTTCGGTACAGGATCTTCAGCGACGCCTGCACGCCGACCGATCGCGCGTACTCGATGTTCGCAGAGAGCCGGAATGGCAGGCGGGACACATTGAGGAAGCGTCCTGGTGGCCGCTGGACAATTTCAAAGTCGCTGCGCCGGAGATCGACCGTGATGCCCCGGTCGCGGTTCACTGCAAGAGCGGCTATCGCAGCATGATCGCATGTAGCCTGCTGCAACGTGCCGGGTTCCGCAACGTCGCCAACGTTGTTGGCGGGTTCGACGCCTGGTTGCTGGCGGGCTTGCCGGTTGAGCGCGAGAAGCCGGTGGTGGCGTAGGCTACCGCACGTGATTCGAGGAGACCGACACCCTCCCTTTATTGTCCCGTTCCAGCCAGATTCACCACCTGCGGGCTGGGCACGGCGCTATCAGTCAGCGTTACTGCGCCTTTGATGCTGCCGGTCTGGCTAGGTGTGAAGGTCACGCTAACTGTGCACTGACTTTGGGCCGCCAGGGTTGAAGCACAGGTATTGGTGGCCAGGGCGAAATCGCCGCTGGCGGAGATGGCGATCTTGCTCAAAGTCGTGCTCAAGTTATTCGTCAGCGTGATGGTTTGCGGGGCGCTGGTTGTGCCTACACTCTGCGCGGCAAACGTCAGGCTAACGGGCGAGAACGTCACGGGCAGAACGGCCGATCCGCTGACGTTCAGAATCTGTTGATTGACGCTGGCATTGTCGGAGACGGTAATCGCTCCCTTGATGGTGCCAAGATAAGTCGGCGTGAAGGTCACGTTCATAGTGCACGCGCCATTCGGGGCCAGAACCGTGCCCGCTTTACAGGGCGTGGTTCCGGTGCCCGCTGCGGTGTAGTTGCCGCTACTTGCAATGGGGGAAATCGTCACCGAATTCGCGCTCGTGTTGGTGATGGTCACAGCTTGTGCGGGACTAGCCGTGTTGAAGGCTTGGCTGGCAAAGGTCAACGACGCCGGATTGAATTTCAGCGGCGCGGCGGCACCTCCAGTGCCAGTGCCTGAGAGCGTGACTTCCTGCTGGCGGACTATAGTGTTGTCGGCGACAGTGACTGCTCCGTTGATGCTGCCGTTCGCGGTGGGAGTAAAGGTCACTGACAAGGTGCAACTGGCGCCGGCGGCGAGGCTGGAGCTACACGGAGCGGTGCCGCTTCCAACTGCCGCGTAGTTTCCGCTGGCGGCGAAAGTGAAGTTCAGAGCGGTCTTTTCGTTATTCGTAACGGTGGCGGTTTTCGCCGGCGAAGTTGAGCCCACAGCAACGTTGCCGAATGCCAGGCTGGTCGGGGACAAGGTGAGCGGAACTACTCCCGTACCGCTCAGACTGACGATTTGTGGCGAATTGGAGGCATTGTCAATCACCGTGACTGCGCCGTTGATGGTTCCGACATTCGTCGGAGTGAACTTTACGCTCACCGTACAACTGGCTCCTGCGCCGAGCGAACCGTTGCAATTGTTGGTCTGAGCGAAATCGCCGCTGCCCGAGATGGAGACGCTGGTAGACGAGCTGCCGGTGTTGGTCAGGGTCACGCTCTTGACGGCGCTGGTCGTTCCGGCAGCTTGGGCTGGAAAAGTAAGACTCGTCGGGTTTGTCGTGATGGCTACAGTCGACTGGTAAACAAAGAACGGCAACGCGGCAGACACGGAGCAGGGGGAGCCGGCGGGGAAGTTCTGCACGAAAATCTGGAAGGCGGTGGGCGAAGCGATATCGTTTGCTGTAATCGTGACTTGCAGGGTGGTGGAATTCACGAATGTGGAAGTGCGGAAGGTGTTGTTCACCCAGACTTGGGTGCCGGAAGTGAAGCCGGTGCCGGTGATGGTGAGTGTGAAATTGCTGCCGCCAGCTGCCGCTGATGGAGGGGACAGACTGATCATCGAGATCGGAGTGTCGGTGGTGTTGTAGTTCGCAAACACCAGCACTTCGTCGGTCATAGTGAGGTTTTGCGGGCTGCTCAGGCCGGTTAAGTCGTAGGACCATCCGGCGAAAGTCCATCCTGAGGCGGGAGTCTGGTCAAAGGTCAGGACTTGCCCGGTGGGATAGAAGCCATCGCCCGTCGGCGAACCTGGAGTGATTGAAGCGGAGGCGGCGCCGCAGGGCAAGCCAAACTGCCAATTGTCCGCAGGGGCGAATTCCGGAGTCACGGTCGCAATGTAGCTGGTGCTGTTGGCGGGCAACGTAATGGTGTGCGATTGCGCTCCACCGTCGCTCCAACTGTCGAAGGCATAACGGCTGTTAATGCTGAAAGGATATTCGAGAGCATCGATGTTCAGCACATGCTGACTGCCTGCGGTCCAGGTGGGATCGTAGAAAGAAGAGAAATTCCTGGGCGTATAAGTGAAGCCGTTGGAGTTCTGCGTGGGATCGACATATGCGTATTCGTTGGAGCTGAATGTTTCCGGCGTGAGGTCGACGGTATAGATTGGCGTGTTGGAGAATTCCGAAGTTGTATTCACCGGATTGCCGGTGTCAGGGACGTAAAACGTTTTGGGATTTGAACCTAGTCCACCGGGCAGCCAGAACGGCCCATTATTGAATTCATAAAAGTTCCAGCCGCTGGCAGGCGTCGCGGTGAGCGTGGCTTGCTGGCGGGCGACGAAATACACGCCGGAAACTCCGGGATAACTTTGCGGTTGAGGCGAAACTCCGACGCTCCCCGAGCCGGTGGGATAAACCGCTGCTGTGTAAGGAACTAGCTGAATAAAGTTCGCCGTGTAGGTGGCAACCTGCGGAGAACTGGATGGGAAGGGAACATCGCCATTTCCGGGAGTCACAGTAATGGTGTGGCTTTGGGCCGTACTGTCGTTCCAGCGTCCGTAGGTGTAGTAGAAAGTCGCCGGAGTGTTGCTGTTCTGGATCAGGCCGGTCAACGTCTGGACATTAGTTTGAACGGCAAGGGTGTGGGTCGAATTCAGAGACCAGGTGAATGTCTGTGGTGTGGTTACCGGATTTCCGTCAACCATGACCTGCAAGCCGGGCGGATTGGAAGTCACCGTGATCTGCGTGGGCGGAGCGCCGTAGAGACGTTGGATGCCTTCCTTATCTCCGGCAGAGTAGTCAACGGTTTGCGGCACAGGAATTCCGTCAAAGCTGCCCAGCGGCATTCCGGCGGGAATGGTTTCGATACCGGGGCCGCCGTTACGAATGAAGGAAAAGGCCGGATACTGCATCAGCGACGCGTAGTCATACAACGTGAGGTTCTGAACGTTGTCCTGAATAATGTCGAAGTTGAAACGCGATCCTTTAATAATGTTCTGATAATTCACAGTGACATACGTATCGCGGTCAGAGCGCGACTGCTCGTGCCAGAGGCCGATGATGTGCCCCATCTCGTGCAGGATGGTGCCTTCAGTGCACAGGAACGAACCACCCATCGGCTGGGCGGGGATGGCCTCATAACCTTCCGCGGCCTCGCAACTCCCGCTAAAATTATCGCCGCTCAAATCGATGTCAACATAATTCGGGCCTTGCGGGTTCTGAGGGTTCCACTGCACCCACTGAATCACATTCGGAAAGTCGGAATTGAACTGGGCGATAGCGGCATTGATTGTTGGGGTGGCCTGATGATCGGAATTTGCGTCGATGATGTAGTACACGGTGGCTACGCCGCTAACTTTGGGCCACAGATACTGGGAATAGGCAATGGTCATAGAAGGGCCGCTTCCGGCACCGCCCTTGGCGGCCGAAGCTGCGGCTTGAGTCATGAGTGGAGTAACGTGATCAAGAATAATGTCGCCCTGATAAATCGGCTTGCCATTGAGGACGGAGTAGGTGATCGGACGCCCGCGCCAAATGCCGGTGTGAATTGCCGGAGCCGACGAAGTCTGGGCCGGCGCAAGGAATGGGAAGATCAGCAAAACGGCGAGTGAGCAGGCTGCGAGCTTGGGCACAGAACCCCCCTTGGGAATCAGCGTGTCTGGGAACACTACTGGACGATGCGGGGGATACATAGAGTTTGGCGGGTGATTGGCCCGGTGTCAAGCTGCAAAAAATTGCATGCCAGTACAAAGTTTCGCGGGGAAATGGGGCTATGCTAACCTGTGATTGACACCTCTCAGCCGGGATGGCGGAACTGGCAGACGCAGCGGACTCAAAATCCGCCGGGCTTCGGCCCTTGGGGGTTCAAGTCCCCCTCCCGGCACCAGCGCCATATCCTCAAAATTCGCCTCCCTTGCAGATGTGGCGCATACTAACCTAAACGTATTTAGGAGACTCTCAAATGGCGCTACTGAAGACTTCCAACCCAGCGTTGTCCGGCGACGCATTTCGCGTAAGCGGTGCTGTGCTCGGCGACACGATGACCGTCTCCGGTACGGTGAACAAGACTGGCATTTTGTTGATCTGCGCGGTGGCTACCGCGGCCTGGAGTTGGAATCTGTTCACGCGCTCTCCTGAGGCTGCACTGCCGCTTCTCGTCGTCGGAGGCATTGGCGGTTTCATCGTCGCACTGGTAACCATATTTAAGAAAGCTTGGTCTCCGGTGACCGCGCCTATGTATGCACTGCTGGAAGGATTGGTGCTGGGCAGCGCCTCGGCCATGTTGGAAGCGCGGTTTCCTGGGATCGCCATGCAGGCCGTTGGCCTGACGTTTGGCACGCTGGTGGCAATGCTACTCGCCTACCAGTCCGGGATCATACGCGCCACCGAGAAATTCAAAATAGGAGTGGTGGCGGCTACGGGCGGTATTGCCGTCTTCTATCTGATCCAGTTCGTGCTCGGGTTCTTCGGCGTTCATTTCGCGGCCATCAACGGCTCGGGCGCGATCGGGATCGGTTTCAGTGTGGTGGTGGTGATCGTTGCCGCCCTGAACCTGGTGCTGGATTTCGATCTTATCGAGAGTGGCGCACGTGCCGGCGCTCCGAAGTATATGGAATGGTACGGCGGCTTTGCGTTGATGGTCACTCTCATTTGGCTTTACTTTGAAATACTGCGACTACTCTCCAAGCTCCGCAGCCGAAACTAGGTACCTGCGGGATAGTGGCCGGTCTTCGATTCCACGATGCCCTCGGTTGGGTTTACTGGCCGGATTCGCTTCCGCTCAAGGCTTTCCATGCCCTACTTTTGCTTTCATGTACCCGGGATTCGATCCCTTACTCGCCTGTGAAGTTGCTGGTAGTTGCGCTGCTTTTGCCGGTGATAACATTGCGTCATGCCCAAAACAATAATGCAGTCTGTAGTCGGCCAACTCCAGAAAGAGCGCACCCGGCTGCAGGATGAATTGCACCGCGTAACCGCTGCCTTGACCGCCTTCGGGAAGGTCTACCTGCAAGGGAGCAAACCGGCACCCGCAACCGCCCGGAAGAAGCGAACCATTTCGGCTGCGGGACGCAAGAAGATCGCAGCGGCGCAGAGGGCGCGATGGGCGAAGGTTAGAGCGGCGGCTAAGAAATCAGGTTCACGTCCGTCGTAGAAGACTTGGCTTCAGGTTTGCAGCATGCGAACTGATCAGGCTCCGTGACCACTCGGCGCTGCTAGAGAGTGGTAGATGCGCTAGTAATACGTTACCGAGTCCGGCTCCTAAGCGCAGGTTTTCGCGCTTAAATTTCTTGCTTTATCGGTGCCCAAATGGCGCTATAATTTATTCATGTACCGCTGGCTGGCAGTTGCGGCTCTGGGCACGGCTTTGGTGGCGATCCCAGTTTGGGGGCAACGGCGCAGCGGAGGTGGCGGAGGCTTCGGCGGCCATGCCGGTTTTGCTTCCCACGGTTCATTTACAGGCGGCGGAATGACGGGCAGCCGCGGATTTGGGTTTTCAGGCTCCTCTCGGAGTCCTCACTTCGGTAGCGGATTTAATCGGCCATTCTTCAATCATCCTCACTTCGTCACGCGTCGATCACGTTTCGGGTACGGCGGATATTACGGATATCCCTACTACGGCTACCCCTACGATTACGACGATAGTGGCTACTACCCTTCTGACAATTACGTGGATTACGGAGCGTATGCGCCGGATCAGGGAGATCAGCAGCAGCAACAGGCAGAAATCAACCGTTTAGAAGACGAAGTTGCACGGCTTCGACAGGAGCGCTCATCGAGTGTGAGATCTCAGGCTTCGTCTACACCCGATCCGCAATCGTTGACCGAACTGGTTTTCCGGGACAAGCACACGCAGGAAGTACAGAACTACGCCATCGTCGGGCAGACATTTTGGATTTTCGACAGCCAGCAGCCCAAGAAAGTCTCTATTTCTGAGCTCGACGTCCCGGCGACGATCAAAGCGAATGATGCGCGCGGCGTAGATTTTCAGTTGCCCCGGTAGTGTCTCGTTTCCCTAACCGCTCAAGGCGGAGCGGTAGATGCCTGGATAAATACGGTTGCTGATTTCGAGCGCCACCGTGGCTGCATCGCCGTCCACCGCGAGTTATACCAAGCGTGCAACCAGTTAATACCTCCGAACAGACCCATGCCGGTCCGGAGAAAATCAAAGAACCTTGATCCCTCTTCCTACAGATTTTAATGCCGCTACATACTTCGTGGATCGCAATGTCCACGAAGGCAGGGGCGTCAAAACTGCGTTGGAATGCGGCGCGGAGCGAGTGAGTTACCGGCAACTGCTGAAGCGCACGAACCAGTCTGGCAATATGTTGCGGCAACTCGAGGTGCGGCCGGGGGAACGAGTAGTGCTCATTCTGCCGGATGCGCCCGAATTCCTCTATTGCTTCTTCGGGGCCATCAAGATCGGCGCAGTCGCCGTTCCTACCAACACGCTTCTGAAACCGGCCGAGTACGAATACGTTCTCAACGATACTGAAGCGCGAGTGGTGATAATCAGCGATGCGTTGCTACCCCAACTAAAATCGATTCTGCGAGAGCGTCTCCGGTATTTGAAGGAGATTGTCGTGTGCGGTGAGATGTATCAACCGCATCTCTCATTTCACGAACTGGCGAGCACCGCGTCTCCCGATATGGAAGTACAACCTACCTGCAAGGATGATGCTGCCTTTTGGCTCTACTCTTCGGGCAGCACTGGACCGCCGAAAGGCTGCATACATCGTCATCGGGACATGGTTGTCTGCTCGGAGTTGTACGCCAAGGGGATTCTAGGGATGAACGACCGCGACCGCTGTTACAGCGTGGCGCGACTATTTTTTGCCTATGGGTTGGGGAATGCCGGCTATTTTCCTCTGTCTTGTGGTGCTACTTCAATTCTATCTCCGGAGCGGCCGACTCCAGCCGGCATCTATGCGGACATTGAACGCTACCGTCCGACTTTGTTTTTTTCGGTGCCCTCGAATTACGCTGCGCTGCTAGCTCATCAGCGGGAACCGGGAAGCGATTTCGATCTTTCCAGTGTGCGTCACGCCATTTCTGCCGGCGAAGCTCTTCCAGCGCCCCTGTTCGAGCGCTTCAAACAACGTTTCGGAGTGGAGATTCTCGACGCCTGGGGATCGACTGAAACCTTGCAAATGGCGCTCTCGAATCGTCCCGGAGAGGCGCGTCCAGGATCCAGCGGCAAGGTTATCCCTGGCTATGAGGCCAAGGTGGTCGATGACCATGGCGAAGAAGTTCCATACGGAGAAATCGGAAGTCTATTTATCAAAGGTGATTCCACCTGTGCTGGCTACTGGAACCAGCCGGAAAAAACTTCAGAGACTTTTCGCGGAGACTGGTTTCGCACCGGCGACAAATATCAGCAAGATGAGGAAGGCTACTTCTGGTATGCCGGGCGCGCGGACGACATGTTCAAAGTGAATGGCCGCTGGCTGAGTCCCACCGAAGTGGAAAGTGCGCTGATCGCTCATCCGGCGGTGCGCGAGGCGGCTGTTGTCGCCCGTGAGGACGAGCACGGCCTGACCAAACCTGCTGCCTGTGTAGTGGTGAATGCTGACGTCAGGGCCGACGATGCACTGGCCAATGATCTGCAAAATTGGGTGACGCAGCGCATCGGCGCCTACAAACGGCCGCGCTGGATCTGTTTCCTCTCCGATCTCCCCAAGACGGCCACGGGAAAAGTGCAAAGGTTCAAACTGCGTGAGTTGCAGACGGAGCAAGCCCAGAGCCGTTTCCCGACGGAGCAGCTATAGGATTGAACCCGCGTTGATCGCTCATCGTATTTCGCTATGTGGCCACCCTTGCTATTCTGCACCACCTCGCTCCCGCAACAGCGTGACTGCCTTGTTTTCATTGCCGGGAAACAGCAATGCGTATCCTAGAGGCGTGCACTCCACTACTTCGCCGGGCCGCTGATAGTGGCCGGGAAGTTTCACGCGAACCGACAAGTCCGCTCCGCGGTCCAACAATAATTGCGCAACGGGCAGTCCCCAGTCGCCATATTGCGTCACTGCGTGAAATATGGGTGTCTGCCCACCCACTCCGGCTTCATCGACCATGGCGCGAGCGTTGACGTCAGCGCCGCGATCGAGAAGCAACGTCGTGGCCTCAGGGATCCCGTACTCGGCGGCGACGTGTAGCAATGTCGCTCCACGAAGCGAGAGCCGACGCGCGCCGGTAATGCCGATGTCAAGATGGGGGAATCGTGTGTTCACCAGCGTAGGATCGGCATCAAGATGCTTGGCTAAGAGATCCATTCGGCCACGGAGTAAATCGAGCACCGGAGGCACGGCATATTTAGTAACACCACCGGCGTCGAGCAGGATATCGATGCAGGCACCGAGTTGGATTGAACGCCCGTAGCTGAGGATGACTTGATCGAGCGCCGTGCCAGGATACTTACGATCCGGCTTTGCGCAATTTGGATTGGCGCCATGGTTCAGCAGCCATTGGATGGGAGCTGGCTCAACGGTCTCGCACGGAGAGAAGAGGATCGGGAAATATCCATTCCATTCGGCGTTCACATCTGCGCCGCGTGAGACGAGAAGTTCCATCATCGGAATGCGATGACCAAACAATGCGGCTCGCATCAGCGGGCCATCGCCACCCTGGTGTACATCGGAACCGTTATCGATCATCCACTTTGCGATCGCGAGTCTTGCCGGACCAGGCGGCTCCCATGGCACGCGACATTCGGCAACCCAGGTAAGCGGGCCGTTCTTGTTGTAGCCAAGGGGAGCTTGATGAAGCGCCGGGTTGCGAGTCATGAGAGTCTTGACGAGCTCGAAATCGTTGGTGTCGATGGCGCGCTTAAGCTCCCCGATCTCCTCGATCGAATCGACGTAGGTTTTGAGTTTGGGCCAACTGGCAAATCCATAGAAACGAGCAATCTTGAGCTGGGCGTCGGTTAGCGACTCAGCGCCCCCGGCCTTGAGCAGGTCTTTGGCCTGATCTTTTAAGTGGCGGAGATTAGGACGGTCGGGAAGCGGGCGAGGCACTTCTGGAGAATTGGTCGACATGGCGACCTCCTTTCATTTTAAGCGCCCGTTGTCCGCAGGTCGGGCTGAAAGAAGGATCGCTAAAGCATTGGTACTGAGAGGTGGGCTTCTACCCTTTCCGCGGACCGGATGCGTCCCTTAACGCTGGAAAGGATGGTAGCACGAAAGCGATCGTCGGATGGATAGATGCCAGACTTAGTGTCGGGTACTGTTCGCGATTGGTGGCAGGAAGCGTTCGTCTTGCAGCGCTTTGGTCTCGCGAGTTTCCAACTCCGCCTGACGAAGCTGGGTGGCTTGTTCGGGACTGGTTCCAGGTTTGAGTTCGGTCTTTTCGCAGAAATAACGCCAGCCTGCCTGACGGTCTTCCATAGTCTGACCGCTCTCGTACTGTTTGGCGGTGGTTTCCGCGTTCTGCTTGCCTTTGATCACGGCCGCGACCCCACCCGATTCATAGGTGCGAACGTTGTGGCGAATGATCGCGTAGGAAGTTTTGAGATCTTCGCTGATCAAACAGACTCCAGTCTGCGGTAGATTTAAGGGAAGTACGATAACGCGTGCCGGCCCAGGTTCGGTCACCGGCACGCTCGCTGTGAAAGTTACCGCTTAGAGCGGTCGGACGTTTTCAGCTTGCCAGCCTTTTGGCCCCTTGGTTACATCGAACTCCACGGTCTGGCCTTCCTGCAGGCTCTTGAAACCGCCCGCCTGGATCGCCGAGAAATGGACAAATACATCTTCGCCAGTCTGACGGCTGATGAAGCCGTAGCCCTTGGCATCGTTAAACCACTTTACTGTTCCTTGTTCTGCCATAATGTTTTGTTACGGATGTTCCTTTCGATCAGTTTACGCTGAAATGATTCGGAAGTACGAAGGGCAGGTCCTAGCTGGTTGGCAAGAAGTTGCTCTACAACCGATTCTAATCAAACGCATATATAGGATATCAGAGAAGCCTGGGAATTAGCAAAATTGCAAGAAATCGGGGTGCCAGTCCCA
>Ga0307478_10000051_pt1 | contig 138356 bp, 111 predicted proteins | sample atmos_gasesECM4C_2_FD_203713 | JGI IMG/M metagenome (GOLD analysis project Ga0307478, IMG submission 203713) | Hardwood forest soil microbial communities from Morgan-Monroe State Forest, Indiana, United States - atmos_gasesECM4C_05 | ecosystem: Environmental > Terrestrial > Soil > Temperate...
CGCGAAAGCGCTCGGCCAGCCATGCCCCGCGTGCCGACTCGCCAAACGGAGGCGCCGCGATCCTCGCCATTTCCATCTGCCACTGGGCAAATTGCGCCTCTTGGGTACGCAGCCAGTTGAATGCCGACCGCACCTCCGGCGACGCCGCCAGGCGAGCTACTTCCTGCTGCACCGCAGCAGCAATCTCGGGCAGATCCGTACGTGGGGAAGCGGGGCTCATGGGAACTATGGCGTCAGTTTACAACGCATGGGAAGGGATGTGGATTGTCGACGAATAGGCCGCGGATAGGCTAGGCCGCCCCTCAACGAACGGGAAGGGCACGACTTCAGTTCTTAGCCTGCCCTGAGCAAGCGAAGGCGCGCCGAAGGGTGCCGACAGGCGACCCCAAAAAGACGCGGGCTTCAGCCCTTGCGGTTCTCTTCCGCGGCACAAAGCGAGTGCGTTCAACCTCATCCTCTTTGCCGCGCCTCAGCCTCGGCCAGCCATCCTCGGCGCAGCTTTTCAGTCGCTATGGCAGACAGCAAAGGTTTGATATCGAGAATAGGCGTCCCATCCAGCATGTCGACGCCCCGAACGTGCAGTTCGACGCCGTCGCGGCGAAGCAGCTCGACGGTGGTAAGGCCAATCGGGTTTGGACGCCGCGGAGAGCGGGTCGCAAACACGCCGTGTGGCCGATTGTCCAAGGGTGGTGTACCGAGCAATTCGAAGCTCGTCGAGCGATCGAACTCCCAGAGAACGATGAGGTGCGAGAAGCCCTCGATGTCGGTAAGACCCTGTTCAAACTCAGGTAGGACCTTAAGCACACCCTCGGCCTCGTGTTTCGCGCCGAGACCCTTAGGAATTTCGCCTGTGCTCTTGTACGGACTGCTCACAAATCCGATCGGCCGGGGAGTAAACATCCGGGAACGCCCTCCGTATCCCGCGCTAAGCTCTAACGCGGACAAGCACGAGCCAACAGCTTCTTGACTGACTCGCTCGTCCGAAGAACATGCTTTTACGTTCTTACGAGCAATATTTTAGAGCGTTTCGCTGCAGCCGCTACTGCCGCCACCAGCTTCTCGGTTGCTGGAACCTCAATCCCATGACGCCGAGCGCCGCGCAGGATTGGACCTGCAATAGCATAGAGTTCGGGAATCTTGTGCAGCGCAACATCCTTCTGCATCGAACTGCGCATGTTGCCAGGCATCTTCATTACGCCAGCGATCACAGCCTCCGCATCAACTTTCGCGCCCTCAGCAACGGCCACGGCACAGGCCTCTCGCAAACAGTCCAGTCCCAGTTTCCTCCACTCGGGATCGGCAAGGATCTCGCCCGTGGTCTTATCCGCCGCCGTTGTGGTCAGTGCAAATGGCGCGAGGAAAACGAGCTTGCCCCACATTAGGGTTGGCTCGTCGTCGATGAAGTGGCATTCGAAGCCAAGTTGCTGAAGCTGATTGATGGTGCCACCAAGCATGGGCCGTCCGGCGGATAGCACATTAAGGCGGGCGAAAGGAGATCGATGAATAATGTGTCCAGGACTGACACGCTCGGTCTCAACCGCAATCGTGGCGGGAATCACGCGCTCTGACCCGTACCTGGCTCGGAGCAGAGAGACATGATCGATGCCGTTGAGCAGCGGAACGATCCCCCGAACGGTCTCAGGATTCTTGAGAGCGCCCAATGCTGCCTCCATCTCCGTGGCCTTCACGGTAAGCCAGAGCACATCGACAGGAGGAACTTCCGCAGCCACCGCAACATTGACTTCGAAGTTGCCGAATGCACTCTCCAATCGGAGTGTATGGGGATACTGCGCGAGCGTTTCCGGCCGAACTACAAGAGTGACAGAATCTCCCAGGTGCGCCAGACAAGCGCCGATCAGGCCGCCAACGCCGCCGGCTCCGAGAATCGCATGCTTCATTGGACTCGAATTTGTTTCAGACATGAAGCTTTGATTCGCGTGGCCTCAGTTTTGCTTCACGGACGCAGGTAAGCATTCCACAATTTCCGTGTCACTCAGCGTGTGATCGCTGGCCTTGGCTCGTTGAAAGATGCGGTCGACCAAATCGTCGCTGGCCGGGATGCCTCGCCGCTCCAGCCAGAAGAGCACATTCGACTTGCCGCTCATCGGCCCAATATCGATGATCTGCTCCAGCCCGAACATATGCGAGGGTACGCCGGAATAAACGGTATTGGCGAGCACGACATCGTTCTTGTGATAGGCCTTAATGATGGCGGCCGCGTGTACACCCGTGGCGGTGCGAAAAGCGTCGTCGCCCACTACTGGATAATTTGCCGGGATCGGAACTCCCGTTGCCCGCGAAACCGCCTGGCAATAGTGCTTCAGCTTGGTGAGGTCCTGGTCGTCCCACGGCGCAATGCCCATAAGCTTCAAGTTCACCAGCATCTGATCGATTTGCGTATTGCCCACGCGCTCGCCCAATCCGATGGCGCAGCCGTGAACGCAATTTGCTCCGGCAATTAACGCGGCCATCGAATTGGCAATCGCCAAGCCGCGATCGCTGTGCCCGTGCCAGTCCACGCGAATCTTCTCTCCGGAGGGCTTCACCACCTCTTCGATCACAAAACGCACCAGCGCCAGAGCGCCCATGGGCGTGGCGTGGCCGGCAGTGTCGCAGATTACGATTGACCTTGCTCCGCAACTAATGGCCGTCGAATAGAGCCGCTTCAGCGTTTCGGGATCGCAGCGGCTCGTGTCCTCGGTGACGTACATGGAGTCGAGGCCGAGCGAAACCGCATACTTCACAGCCTTCTCGGTGGTCTGCAAAAGGAAATCGTCGGTCCAGCCTTCCGTAAAACGGCGAATCGGGCTTGAGCCAATAAAAGTTGCGGCCTCGATGCGCAGCCCCGTTTTTTGCACGATCTCGGCAATGGGACGAATATCGTTCTCATGAGTCCGCGCCGCGCAGTTGGCGCGAATTTTCATTTTGTCTGCGACGATCTCCCGCGCTAGCGCCGTTACATGCTCGACCGCCCGCGCTCCCGCACCCGGCAATCCAAGATTAAGCGAGTTGATTCCCAACGCCTCCATCAGATGAAGAATCTCAATTTTTTCTGGAATCGAGGGGTCGCGCACCGATGGCGACTGCAAGCCATCGCGCAGGCTTTCGTCGTTGAGCAGAACCGGCCCCGGCGGCTTCAGTCCCGGCGGATGGTTCTTATTCCAGTCGTAAATGAGTTCGGAGGTGTTCACACAGCAGTTCTTGGCCTTTGGCTTTTGGCCCTTAGCTCTCGATTTTCAATGTTCGCATTTGAGCGTTGCGCGACCATCAGGCCATTACGAAATTCGAAAAGTGATCGAGAATGATTCCTAGCTTCGATGGATCGCCTGCCCCCATGAACTTCGCATCTTTGACCGAGCAATGCAGCCAGTCGGTGTCACCGTTGTTAATTTTAATCTCTGGGAACGCGTTTTGCTCGGAAGCAGTCCCCTTGAGATTTATCTTTACCAACCAGCCGGGATTATCGATCGTGTCAATGCGGACGCCCATTCCGTGTTCCCACTCAGCGTCGCACTGGGCTGCGTACCATTGACAGAGCCTTGCAAGCGCTTGATCGTTTGGCACTCTCAATATCCCCGTGTTCGCAAGAACAGCTTTTCGTCCCGGTTGTCGATATGCAAAAAGCGAAGCACAGATGGCAGCTCCTCGAGGGAAGGGCTTTAGCTAAAGACTAAGAGCCAAGAGCTAAAAGCTGCTTACTTTTCTTTCGGCGGCAGCGTAAGCCCGAAGACCGAAATCATTCCCTCTCCGGCGACGTTGATTTTCGCTTCCGCAGGATTGGGCAGGTAGAGGGTCTGGCAGTGCTCGCAACGGTAGACTTCGGCGTCCGGTCCCCAAGCCTTTTCCGCGTCGCCGCAGGCCTGCTCGATGACGTCGGTGCTGTAGAACCAGCGCTTCAAATGTCCGCCACAGAATTTACCCTTTTCGTTTTTCTCGTTGCAGGCTCGCTGTCCCGCCTTCTTGATCTTCACTTTATGATGCGGAAGCTGAGCAGGAGTTTGCGTGCCTGCATTTGCAATTTCGCCGGTCGCCAAAATACTTACCCTCGTTCACGCGGCGCTAACGCCGCCGGATTCGGCCCCACGAGCGTCATTGTACTCGAAGCGGAAGGCGAGCCGAAGCCGATGTCGTATGCTAGGCCTAATATCGAGAGCGACAATCCCTTAAAACTGAGGTCTTATGGAAGGTAAACCTGATTCAACAACAAAAATCTTCCTGCGCAACGTGGCAATGTTTGTGACACTCACGTTTCTTCTCGGCGCGACCAGCGCCCAGACGCCACATGCGAGAAGTAGCGCTGAGGCTAGCGTGCAACAGGAGTTAGTGCGCACCGAGAATGGCTTTTTCGAAGCGTGGAAAACAAAAGACCCGGCCTACTTCCGTGAACATATGCTCGATATCGGAATTTTCTGGAGTGATGCGGGAACTTTCTCTCGTGATCAACAACTCGCGCAGCAGCAAGCATCCGCAAAAGTCTGCACCGTGGAAGGTTATGGGCTCTCAGACTTCGGCGCGCTTCCACTCGCTGCCGGCGCATACCTCCTGACTTACAAGGCCGAAGAGTATGCCACTTGCAACGGAGAGAAGGTCCCTGTCCATATGAACGGCAGTTCTATCTATGTTTTCAAGGCTGGACGCTGGCAAGCCATTTACCGGGCGGAAGTCGCACTGAAGAATCCTGACTAGTTATGATCTGGTTAATCATAATCTGGTTAATCACAATCTGGTTAATCACAATCAGGTTAGTGAGAGCCGGGTGGGTCACAATTTGGACAATCGCACATTAGAACTCGCGCTTCGGTTTGGGCTGCTCCGCTCCCACGCGACCCATCGCAATCTCTGCCGCATAGTAGTTCTCGCCTTTCACGGGTTCGCCAGCCATGCGCCGCAGAATTGAGATCTGGCCGACGTGGGTCAGCGCATCGGCAATCGGCCCCTGAAGGAGTTTTTCCGGCGAAGCATGGAGAGGCTCACTCGAAGCGAGGAAATCGTCGAACTTCTTCAGGGCTGCGAAAAATCTCTCCGCTTCTTTTCCCCATGGCTGCGGCTCGGAGTTGTGCCACTGCTGCTTTCCGATCGCGATCGAGAGCCCCCAATCCATCAGGTCGCCAATATGCGCCAGAATTTGCCCCGGTGTGCGCACGCCCGCACCGGCCTGAAACGTGGCGAACCCCTCCGGTGCATTGCGGATCGCCTTGCCTGCTCGATAAGCCAACGTCGCCAGTGCGTGCCGCCCCAGTTCGCGTTTCGGATCTAAACTTGTCAGATTGCTCATGAAAATATCTCGTATTTAGTTCTTAGTTCCTGATTTCGATACGCCAGACTCATAGTCGGTTGCTTCTCAAAATACCGGCCGCGCGCAGTGCTCCGCTCAGCTGCTCTCTCAATCCTCGCGCAAACTGGAAATCGATGAACCCTTCCATCTGTTGAGAGAAATTCATGCCGTATCCGTACCACCAGACCTTCTTCATGCTAGGCATCGAGTCCACATCCACATATTTCAAACGTACCATTTCGTCCAGCCCAAAGCGGCCGTGCGTGCGTCCCACGCCGCTCGACTTTACACCCCCGTGCGGCGCCTCGCTGATGCCGAAACACGAAACCACATCGTTGACCATGACAGTGCCCGCTTGAATGTGCCGCGCCAGGCGCTCGCCGCGGGCATTGTCGCGGGTGAACACACTCGCCGCCAAACCGAATTCAGAGTCGTTGGCCAAGCGAACGGCCTCTTCATCGCTATCGAACGCCATGACTGGAAGCACCGGTCCGAATGTTTCTTCGCGCATGATGCGCATCGCGTGGGTCACATCGGCAAGCACGGTTGGATGGTAGAAGTTTGCACCCATTTCAGGAAATCGTGAGCCACCAGACAAAACCCGGGCTCCGCACGCTTTAGCGTCTTCAACATGTTCTTCCACGAGCATCAATTGCCGCTGGTGAATGAGCGGCCCAATATCGGCGTTGTGGTCAAGCCCATGGGTCACGATCAGTTTCCTGGTTTTCTCGACGCACGCTTTGAGGAATGGCTTGTACAAGCTTCGATGCACATAACAGCGCTCCACCGAGAGGCAAGTCTGCCCGGCATTGACGAAGGCTCCCCAGACCGCAGCACTCGAAGCCACGTCAACATCGGCATCGTCGAGCACCAGCATAGGGTCTTTACCGCCCAACTCCAGTACCAGCGGGAGCAGACGTTCAGCCGCGGTTGCCGCAATGCGCTTGCCCGTGGCCACACTGCCGGTGAATATCAGTTTGTCTATTGGAGAATTCGTCAGCGCGGATCCCGTTCCTCCGTCGCCCACCACGACCTGAAAAACGTCTCGCGGCACACCCGACGCGTGCAACAGCGACCCGAGTTCCAGTGCGACGAGAGAGGTAAACTCCGAAGGCTTAAGCACTACGGCATTACCAGCCACCAGGGCAGCGAGCGTTTCGGTCGCGGGAATCGAAAACGGATAATTCCACGGCGAAATGACTCCAATCACACCGTAGGGCTCGCGCACCAACCGCCCGCTCTTGAGCTTAGTAACGAGATTCCCGTGCGGTACCGGTTCGTCGCGCAGCAAGCGATACGCGTTATCGATCAGGAATCGTGCCGCATCGAGCACCACCAGCACTTCGGTGGTCAGAGCTTCGGCCACAGGCTTTCCTGCCTCCCGAGTGATGGTAGTGGCGATCTCTGATTTTTTCTCTGCGAGCCTGCGCTGAAACTCCCTCAACACCGTGATTCGGCTGCCGACGCCGATCGCAGACCATGCAATCTGCGCCGCGCGCGCCCTCGCTACCGCCATGCGAATTTCGCTCTCATCCGCGCATTCCAATTCGCGCAGCAGTTCGCCGGTCGCGGGATTTACCGAGACGACCTTGCGTGATTCGATTTGTAGGTCAGTGCCCATATTCCACGTTCACGAGGTAAAGCCCGCTAGCCGGAGCGGTTGCTCCCGCGGCCGACCGATCGCGCGCGTCCAGAATCCGCGTAACGTCATCGGCTTGCCACGTTCCTTTGCCCACGAGGATAAACGTTCCTATTAGATTTCTCACCATGTGATGGAGAAAGCCTGATCCCTTCACGGTGTAGAACAATTCGTCTCCCTCACGCTCCCAGCGCGAAAGAAAAATGCGCCGTAGATTCGACCGCGCTGTATCTTCGCATCCGCGCTCGGGGTCCACGGCCGCAAACGAAGTGAAATCATGCTCACCTTCCACCAGGGGCGCAGCATGTCGCATTGCATCTTCATCCAGCGGATATGGATAATGCCACACGTACTTCGCCAGAAATGGTGGGCAGATCGCCGCTCGATAAATCCGGTACCGGTAAGTCTTCGCCTGGGCTGAGCGTCGCGCGTGGAAATCCGCCGGAGCCTCCTCGACTGCGAACACCCGCACTGACGCGGGCAGCGCGTCGTTCAACGCCTTCACGAAATTTGCTACAGGTACCGAAGACTCCGTGACAAATGTCACAACCTGGGCAAGAGCGTGCACGCCCGCGTCTGTCCGCCCAGAGCCCTGCGGCAATACCTTTTCGCCGGTGATTCGTCCAATGGCTGAGGCTAGTACACCTTGCACGGTTACGGCATCGGGCTGCACCTGCCAGCCGGCGAAATCCGATCCATCATAGGAGAGAATCAGTTTGAGATTGCGCATGCGATCTTTCGAGTCCAACATTCGCGCCGACTCATCCAAACGCTTTCGTGTGTGGAGGCTTCCTGGCGAAGAGAGGCATGTAGCTCAGATATACTAATTCGTTTAAATCTCTCCTCGGGAATGAAATCTTTGATCTGGGCGACTCTCCGCACGCCAGAGAACTGGATCGCTGAATCGGTTTGCAGGTGGAGTTCTTGTAACAGCTGTCTCGATCTTCTTTGAAGGAATCAGGTTTTCAAGGAACCCGGAGGCTGCTGGCTGCGTACCAATGTCTGAGTAGAGTTTTCATTTTGGCTTTCTCAGGTTGTAACCAAAGTCCTTGCTGCAAGGTTCTAATGAACGGAGATGAGTCGATGCTATTTCCATGTTTACGCTCAGTCACGCGGGTGACCGTTGCCAATGTTCTGCTCTCGATTCTGACCCTCGCCGCTTGGGGACAGGAGCCGCCCGTCGCCCCCGTCCCGCAGAACACGCCGGAGACGCAGCCGGTTCCGATCTTGAACTACACCAAGCCGGTAACGCATTTTCCCAACCCGATTGGCCCTTATACGCCGCGGCACGTCGCTCCCCCGAATCTGGCGAATACTGCGCGTATCGACTCTCTGATGCACGACAGCAAGCTCTACCTGTCTGTTAACGATGCCATTGCATTGGCGCTAGAGAATAATCTCGACGTAGCGATCGCCCGCTACAATTTGAACATTGCCGACACCGACGTATTGCGTGCCAAAGCCGGCGCATCAATCCTGGGCATCAACGCCGGAGTGATTCAAAATACTCCTGGCGGTGGCGTTGGCGGCATTGGTGCGACCGCCGGCGCTTCCACGGGCGGCACCAGCCTGGGTGCGGGCGGGATCGGCGCCGGTACCAACGGCCTTGTGAGTTCCACGTTGGGGCTTGGGCCGAACATCACCAGCTTTGATCCAGTGGTTACGGCCACCCTCCAGGAGGATCACCTGGAGAGTGTGTCGTCGAGCTTGTTCAATGGAGTGCCGATTCTCGCACAGAACACAGGCACCGTGAATTTCAACTATGCCCAGGGTTTTGATTGGGGCACCACTCTGCAAGTTGGATTCAGCAACAGCCGCGCTACTTCCAACGTCCCTTTTAACACGTACAGCCCGCTTATTAATTCTTCGCTCCGCGTGCAGGTTACGCAACATCTGCTTCAGGGCTTGGGGTTCCCGGCGAACTCTCGCTTCATTCACATCGCAAAGAATAACCGCGAACTCTCTGACGTGGCCTTCCGACTGCAAATCATAGACTCAGTGGATCAGATCGAAAACATCTACTGGGATTTGGTCTTCGCCTACGAGAATGCCCGGGTGCAGAACGAATCGCTGGCCTTTGCCCAGAAGACCTTGTCGGATACCAAGAAGCAGGTTGAAATCGGAAGCCTTGCGCCGATCGAAGTTGTCCGCGCTCAAAGTACAGTGGCTCAGGATCAGCAGCTCGTCACTCAGGCGCAGACCAACCTCCAGTTAGAGCAGTTGCTGATGAAGAACGCGCTGACTCGCACATTAAAGGATCAGACCCTGGCAACCGCCGAGGTGATTCCAACGTCCACGATCGATGTTCCCGCGCAGGAAGAGGTTATTCCCACCGAGGATCTGATCAACGATGCTCTCCGTCATCGCGCCGAACTGGTTGAATCGCGAATCGATCTGAATAGCCGAGATTACAGTAACAAGGCGGTGCGGAGCGCTCTATTGCCCACGTTGGACGCATTCGCGTACTATGCCGGATCAGGTCTTGGAGGCTCACAGAATCCGTCAAACCTCTGCTCAAACCAGACGCCAGAGCAACTCTTGCTAGGTTTCTGCGCAGGGCCGAATGTTCACAACCCTACCGAGACGATTCCTATCGTCGCATCCACCAGCATAGGTAGCACATGGAACCAACTTGTGAACTCTACTGCGCCGGACAAAGGGGTCGGTCTTTCCCTCAACATCCCCCTGCGTAACCGTGCCGCCCAAGCTGTGCAAATTCGATCGGAACTCGAATATCGCCAGGCCCAGATGCGTTTGCAGCAGATCGAAAACCAGGTCGGCATTGAGGTTCGCAACGCGCAATACGCCGTGCAGCAAAACCGCGCCAGCGTGGACTCCGCTAAAGCTGCCCTGGATCTGGCACGGCAGTCGCTCGACGCTGAACAGAAGAAATATCAGTTCGGCACTTCGACCACAACTCTGGTTCTGCAATACGAGAGCCAGTTGGCCACCGCCGAATCCACTCTGGTGAATGCCACCGTCGCTTACGAGAAGTCGCGCATTGAGCTGGACCGCGCTACCGGCTCGCTGCTCGATCACAATGGCATCAGCGTCGACGACGCGGCTCGCGGCCAAGTTACCCGCCTGCCAAATGTACCGTACATTACCCCGCGCAAGGATCTGCCATCGGTGTCCCAGCCGGTACCCCAGGCGAATTTGCAGTAGCAGTGACCGCTCGGGCCTTGGACCTCCGACATCGGATCTTCGCGTTAGCCTCTCTAACGCCGACAAAGACTGACGTCTGACGCACGAAGTCTGAGATCCGATGGCGCCTGTCGAACAATTCTTTACAATCTCCGACCGCGCCCGCCGCTTAGTCCCGCTAAGATGGAATCACGCTTCTATGTTTTCCGCATGCTTTCAAAATCTATTTTGTACCTTGAAACCGGTGCACGACCGCTCTAAGTCCAGGAGACAGATCATGTTTTTGCCCTCGCCACGAATCGCGGCGGCTATCAAGCTGGCCGCCTTGCTGTTGACGGCGTTTGCCCTCGTCGCTGGTCCGTTGCCTCAGCAGCTTTTGCAGGCGCAGGAGGTCCCTGCTGCACCTGCGCCGCAGGCCGCGCCGGTGCCAGCACAGGCGCAGCTCGTCCACTTGCAGGACTACTCGAAGCCAACCTCGGCCTTTCCCAACGTCCTGCAACCCTACCGCCCGCAAGAGTTACCGCAGCCAAATCTGAGCAACTCGCCGCGCATCGATTCGCTCATGCACGATGGGAAAATTTATCTTTCGATGGACGACGCCGTCGCACTCACTCTTGAGAACAACCTCGATCTCGATATCGCCCGCTACAACCTGAACATAGCCGACACCGACTACTTGCGCGCGAAATCTGGAGCCAACATTCTCGGCGTCAACGCCGGCATTGTGCAGAACACTCCCGGCGGCGGCGTAGGCGGGCTGGGAGGAACCGTAGGGTCTGGTACTGGCGGCACGACTGTGGCTGCCAGCGGCATCGGCACCGGCACGAACGGGCTGGTCACCTCTACGCTCGGCATTGGCTCGTCCATCACCAGCTTTGATCCAGTTGTCACGAGCACATTACAGATTGATAAAAACAACACTGAATCCATCAGCGCTCTCAGCCCGGTGCCCGTCCTGGCGCAGAATACCTATACTGCTGATGTGGCCTACACGCAGGGCTTTCAGTGGGGGACGACCCTCTCCGTCGGTTTCAATAACACTCACGTTACTACTAATAGTCCCACCAGTTTGCTGACCCCAGACTTAGGCTCGAACTTCCAGTTCAAGATAACGCAAAACCTTCTGCAGGGCTTCGGCTCGCTGCCCAACCTTCGATTCGTTCGCATTGCCAAGAACAATCGCGAAATCTCTGATGTAGCCTTCCGCCTGCAGATCATCACCACCGTCGACCAGATCGAAGACATGTACTGGGACCTGGTGTACGCCTACGAAAACGTCCGCGTACAGCAGGAAGCTCTGACCTACGCGCAGAAGGCGCTGGACGATTCGAAGCAGCAGGCCAAGGTGGGCACTGCCCCGCCTATTCAGGTTGTGAGCGCGCAGAGCACAGTGGCAACCGATCAGCAAAATTTGATTCTGGCGCAAAATAATTTGCAATTACAGGCATTGCTGATGAAGAACGCCGTTAGCCGCAGCATCGAGGATCCGGCGTTCGCGGAGGCCGACGTGATTCCGACGTCCACGATGCTGATTCCGCGGGAAGAACTTGTCATCCCCACGCAAGATCTGATCAATCAGGCTCTTGATCACCGTGCCGAACTGGTGGAGTCGCGCATCGATCTCAATTCGCGCGATCTCAGCAGTAGGGCAGTTCGTAACGCTCTACTGCCATCGCTCGATGCATTTGCTTACTACGGTGGATCAGGGGTTGGCGGGGTGGTAAACCCAGCGATTCCGAATTGCGCGAACACAACCAGCACTTTCTGTTTTAATCCGGCAAAAGCACCGCCGCCGTTCCAGACAGCAACCTCGGTGGGCTATGGCAGTACGCTGAACCAGCTTGTCAACTCTACGGCGCCCGACAAAGGGATTGGCTTGACGCTGAACATCCCGCTACGCAATCGCGAAGCGCAGGCCAACCAGGTGCGCGCGGAACTGGAGTACCGGCAAGCGCAAGTGCGGCTTCACCAACTAGAAAACCAGGTTCGCATCGAAGTGCGCAACGCGCAATTTGATGTAAAGCAAAACCTGGTCGCAGTGCAGGCGGCGCAGTATGCGGTCGATTTCGCCCGCCAGACGCTCGATGCCGATCAACAAAAGTTAAGAGTCGGCCTCACGACGACTACCGCGATCCTGCAGGATGCGTCGACCCTTACCAACTCTGAGTCCAATCTGGTTTCCGCAAAAGCGGCCTATGAAAAATCCCGCGTCGAACTCGATCGTGCCACGGGATTGCTGCTTGATCATTCGGGCATCGATGTCACCGAAGCCACGCGCGGACAGGTCACGCACCTGCCGAAAGTGCCGGACGTCGCTCCCCGGCAGGATGCTCGTCCAGGAGGATCGCCTGCACCATCGCAACCGCCTTCCGGGCAACCTTAGCGCGGGTCGGCGCCGGAGGGAATCAGGTGAGACCTGATAAACTCGCCCGTGATGCAACGACCGAGCCTCCCTGCCATCCCTCGATCTGTTTGGTGGATCGTGCTACTGTCGTTTGTTCTACAAGTGGCATCGATCGCAGCACTTCACCAATATCGAATGCGGCCGGGAGAGGATAACTTCGGCTTCGGTTTTGAGATGGGACGCGTGGGACGTTCGATCGCGCTTGGACAGGGTTTCAGCAATCCCTACGGAGGGAATACGGGCCCAAGCGCCTGGGAGCCGCCGCTCTATCCCTACTTGATTGCGAGCGTTTTCAAGATTTTTGGTGTCTACACTTATGCTTCCGCGTGGGTTCTGCTATCGATCAACAGCCTCTTCGCCGCGTTGACAACGATTCCTGTTTTCCTGATTGCGCACCGGACGTTCGGCTCCCGCGTAGCGATCTGGTCGGCGCGAGTCTGGGCACTCAATCCTTATGTATGGTATTGGTCGATCCATTGGGTTTGGGACACGACCTTCACTCCTCTCATGCTGGCGTTAATTTTTCTGCTCTCGTTGGAAATCGAGGAGCGGACAGACTCGCCGGGTTGGGTGCTCTTCGGCGCATTGTGGGCGTTAGGAGGGCTGGCCAATCCATCGATGCTCGCGTTTTTGCCGTGGTGCGGCCTCTGGATTTGGCGGCGGAGATACCTTCGTGGCTTAACGTCGCTGGGTGGCGTCGCGCTTTCTTCATTCGTTTTCTTTCTGGTTCTTTCCCCATGGCTGATTCGGAATTACGAGATCTTCGGGCGCTTCGTATTTATTCGCGATGATTTCGGCTTACAGTTTCGTCTCGGCAACAACAAGTTCGCCGACGGTATGCTGATCGCCACGCTGCAACCGAATCTCAACAAACCAGAGTTTGAAAAATTCCAGCGTATGGGCGAGCTGGCCTACGAAGCCGATTGCAGGCGGCTGGCGTTCGATTGGATCCGCGAGCATCCAGGCCGATTCGCGATAATAAGTGTGAAGCGCTTTTTCTATTATTGGAATGGCGTGCCGCGACCAACCGACAGCCTGGTACCGTGGGATTTTCGCAGCTCGCTGTTCCTGGCCTCGTCTGTGCTCGCGATCTGGGGATTGGTTCGTGCGCTACGGCAAAAGCGGCGCGGGGCATGGCTTTTCGCAGGACTTGTTTTGACGTATCCCACTGTTTATTACTTTGTGTTTCCGCATGCGCGCTATCGCCATCCCATTGAACCCGAGTTATTTATCCTGGCGGTGTTCTTGCTTTGCGAAGTTCGCAGCGGTAGAGCTGCAGAGGTATCGTTGATCGCGGATTGCTGATTGAAGAACTGATAGAGCAGGCGTTTCAATCGCTCGTTAGGAATCAACAATTGGCAACTCAAATATTCTCATGACTCTTTCGGTAGCCATCGTTAGCTTAAACGAAGAAGCAAACCTCGGCCGCACTCTGGAAAGTGTGAAATGGGCGGATGAGATTGTGGTGGTAGACTCCGGATCGACCGACCGCACATGCGATATTGCGCGCCAATACGGCGCGAGGGTCGTGGTTGAGACTTGGCGAGGTTATGCGGCACAGAAGAATTTCGCGATAGAGCACTGTACGAAAGCCTGGGTTCTCTCGCTGGACGCGGATGAGGAAATCAGCTCCGGACTCGCGCAGGAAATGCAAAATGCAATCTCGGACCCGAATGCGCGCGACGGCTACCGGATGCCGCGGCTCAATCTTTTTCTGGGGCGCGGAATTCGGCATGGTGGTTTCTATCCCGATCCTAAGCTGAGACTCTTCCGGCGAGGAACGGGATTCGTCACGGGACGCGATCCGCATGATCGCATCGAACTGAAAAATGTTCCGAAGGAGCGCGTCGGCCGCTTTCAGAATCCCATGATCCACCACACCTATCCGACCCTCTATCAGTACCTCGAACACATGAACCGATACTCGACAGTATGGAACGAAGTGCAGGGCGCGAAGCCCCAAAGCTTCAGCATCAATGCCATCGTTCTGCGCCCCCTGGCGACGTTCATCTATAACTACTTTATTCGCCTGGGATTTCTCGATGGTCGCGAAGGTCTGCTGCTGCACATGTATCACGCCGGCTATGTCTCATGGAAATATGCCAAGGCGTGGGAGCTCTCGCGTAAGCCGCAATCGTGAATCATCCGGGGTACTGACCGACCGGTCGTTACGAGGGTTTACGTGTGCCTTGCCTGGTGCAGTGTGGTTGCCTATCATCGAAATAGAACACTGGGGTTCTTATGCCGGAGAAGAAGCCACCCAAGCCGCAAGTTGCCGATAGTCCTCTCGCCGACGTTTTCGAAAACCGACATCCATCCGCCGATGAAGAAAAGTGGGCGGAGCAGACCCTTGCGCCCACACTCGAAAAGAATCCCGAGCGGCCAATTGGCGCGGCCAGCGGAGTAAACCTTGATGATCATGGCAACGCCCGTTTCACAACGATTTCCGGCGTGCCTGTGCGACGCCTCTACACCCGGGCTGATCTTCCCCAAGATTGGAGTGAGGAGAAATATCTTGGATATCCTGGCGCGCCGCCATTCACCCGTGGGATTCATGCGACCGGATATCGCGGCAAGCTTTACACCATGCGGCAATTCTCCGGATTCGCCTCACCCGAGGAAACCAACCAGCGCTACAAGTATTTGCTGGAGCATGGCGGCGGCGGCCTCTCCGTTGCATTCGATTTGCCCACGCTGATGGGTTACGACTCCGATCATCCCGCGAGCGAAGGCGAAGTGGGGAAGTGCGGCGTTGCCATTGATTCGCTGGAAGACATGGAAATTCTTTTCGGCGGCATCGACCTCGAAAAAACTACGGTCTCAATGACGATCAATTCCCCCGCGTCCGTGCTCTGGGCAATGTACCTGGTGGTGGCCGAGAAGCAAGGCGCCGACTGGAAAAACATTTCGGGAACGATTCAGAACGACATCCTCAAGGAATATATCGCGCAGAAGGAATATATCTATCCGCCGGCGCCGTCGATGCGCCTGGTGGTCGACACCTTTGAGTTCGGATCGAAGTTCACACCGCGCTTCAACACGATCTCAATTAGCGGATACCACATTCGCGAGGCAGGATCGACAGCGTTGCAGGAACTGGCGTTCACTTTGTACGACGGCGTCGAGTACGTGGAGTGGGCGCTGCGACGAGGACTCGATGTGGACGATTTTGGTCCGCGGCTCAGCTTCTTTTTCAACGCGCACAACGACTTCTTCGAGGAGATCGCTAAATACCGCGCTGCCCGTAAAATTTGGGGCCAGGTGATGAGAGATCGTTTCGGCGCGAAAAATCAGCGCACACGACTGATGCGCTTTCACACGCAGACGGCTGGAGTGTCGCTGCCGGCGCAGCAACCCATGAACAACATTGCGCGCGTGGCTCTGCAGGCGTTGTCCGCTGTGCTCGGCGGCACCCAGTCGCTGCACTGCGATTCCTATGATGAGGCGCTGGCTCTACCGACGGAAGAAGCTGCTCGCATCGCGCTGCGTACCCAGCAGATCATTGCTTATGAATCCGGCGTGGCGCACACAGTCGATCCCTTGGGCGGCTCTTATTTTCTGGAAACTCTAACCCTGCAAATGGAAAAAGGCGCCCTTGACTACTTCGGAAAGCTCGACGCCATGGGCGGCATGGTGAAGGCCATCGAGCGCGGTTATCCCCAGAAGGAAATTGCCGAGGCCTCCTACCAGTACCAGCGAGCCGCAGAAGCGAAGGAGAAAATTATCGTGGGGGTGAACGAATTCGGGATCGAGGAAGAGTCGCCGCACATCCTGTATATCGACGAGAGCGTCGCGCGACAACAGTCGGCCAAACTGAAGGCGTTGCGAGCTCGGCGTTCTAATGATGAAGTGCGGCGCAGTCTCGACGCGTTAAGGAATGCAGCAGGGCAGGAATCGAAGTCAGGTGTTAACGGCAGCGTATCTTCTGCCAACACGATGCCCTACATAGTGGACGCCGTGCGCGCATATGCGACGGTTGGCGAGATTTGCGAGGCTCTGCGCGATGTGTACGGGACTTATACGGAAGTGAGTATCACCTAGCGAGTGCGGCAGTCCTGATTAGATTAGCCAAAATGGGAAGCGAGCAGACTCTTTTTTGGGGACGACAAGATTGATATATGTTTCCGGTCTATGATTGAGGTCGTCGCTTGTGACCTCAAATGAAGAAGCGAAAAAGTGCCACACTCCTCAGGATGCCGAAGCGGCTCCTAACACCGGCTTACGCTGTAGAATCGCGCGTCTTGTTTCTGCGTCATCATAGGGTGATCCTGGACGCTGACATTGCCGAACTCTATGGCGTTCCGGTCAAGCGCCTCAACGAGCAAGTGAAACGCAATCAGGAACGCTTTCCTTCCGATTTCATGTTCCAGCTAACCGAGAAAGAGCACGCCTCTTTGAGGTCGCAAATTGCGACCTCAAACAAAAGCCGCGGTGGACGCCGTTATCGGCCGTATGCGTTTACCGAGCATGGGGCAATTATGGCCGCGACTGTGCTCAATTCGGACCGAGCAGTTCAGATGAGTGTTTTTGTCGTGCGCGCGTTCGTGCGACTGCGGGAGATGCTCGCCACGAATCGCCGTCTTGCTGGAAAGATCGACGAGTTGGAGAATCGTTTAGACACACATGATTCGGTAATTGGAGAATTGATCGAAGCCATCAAGGAGCTTATGAAGCCCCAGGAGCCGTCACGGGTCCGCATCGGATTCCAGCTCCCGGCGGGCAAGGTTAAGGGTTAATGTCGGGGGCCCGACACCGTTAAGAGAATCAGACACGTCCCGACGCACGTTTCCATGTCCGCCTGACCGTCCTTCGCCAGAAAGTCGCTCTGTAGGTGTCTCAGCCGCAAGCCGTTGCGTGCGCTCTGCGAAACGTTCACGTTGGAGATGTGCTGGAGGCATGGCTGCCACAGTCAAATTCGTCGCGCTTCGCCTTCTCACGAATGTTGTGATAAAGATAATAAGTCCATGCGAAGAGCTGTTACCCATCTGAAGAAATCCGATCCCGTCATCCGTTCGATCATCGAACGGATCGGGCCGTACCGCATGCAGTTCAACCCGCCTGAGTTCCATACTCTGGCTGAGGCAATTGTGTATCAGCAACTGAACGGTAAGGCTGCAGAGACGATCTTTAAACGCGTTACGGCGCTGGCGGGGGAACCGCTGACGCCCGAGGGCATCTTGAAACTCAGCCAGGAACAGATGCGCGGCGCGGGACTGTCGAAGCAAAAATCGTCATACCTCACAGATTTGGCTGCAAAAACGGCGGCTGGTCTGCTGGATTTCACGCGGCTGCCGAAATTACCCGATGAAGAAGTCATTGCGCATCTGACGCAGGTGAAGGGCATCGGAGTGTGGACGGCGCAGATGTTTCTGATGTTCGCGCTCAAACGCGAAAACGTTTTGCCGACGGGTGACTTCGGCGTGCGCATGGCGATTCACAAACACTACCTCGATAGACAGCGGGCAAAAGCATCGAAAGCCCCTGCCAGGGCGAAGAAGAGCCCCAAGAAGAAGATCAAGCTGCCGACGCCGGGGCAGATGGAGAAGATTGCAAAACGCTGGGAGCCTTATCGCAGCGCTGCATGTTGGTACTTGTGGAAGAGCCTGGACACGAAGACGCTTTAGCGAACGCGTGTTTTCCCCTGAGTGTGAAGCTCTGTGCTCGGCTGCGGACTCTGTGATTTAATAAGGGCGATGACCGATCCGAAGATTCGCGTGCTGGTGGCCAAGCCAGGCCTCGATGGACACGACCGCGGCGCAAAAGTAATTGCGCGCGCGTTGCGCGATGCCGGCATGGAAGTGATTTACACCGGGTTGCGGCAGACGCCGGAGATGATCGTCAGCGCCGCGCTGCAGGAAGATGTACAGGTGATCGGGCTCTCCATTCTTTCGGGCGCGCACAATGCGATTGTCCCGCGCGTGATGGATTTGCTCAAGCAGAACAAGATGGATGATGTTCTAGTGCTGGTGGGCGGCATCATTCCCGATCAGGATATCGACGCTCTGAAGAAGCTGGGCGTAGCCGGAATCTTCCAGCCGGGCACCCCCATGGATGACATCGTTCAGTTCATCCGCGCGAATGTGAGGCGGACGGGAGTAACGGCCGTTTAGGCTGCGGCTGCAGCTAGGCCACATCAAAAGGCAGGATTCATTGTGCAGGCTCCCAACGCAACATCAATCCGGCAACAACTTGAACGCACCGTTGGGCCCGCACCTTGGTATTGGAACACCTTTCCAACATTCCGCTCGCCTTCCGGCCACCGTTTTGTCTGGACGCATCACGGTGAGCAGGGGCCGGTTGCATATGTGGTTTCTCTGGCCCTTGAAGAGGAACCGGACAAGCCCCGGCTGGCATTGAATACGTACTCGCGGCCGTTTACTGTACCGCCAGAGCGTCTCGGGATCTGGTGTCCGGAAGGACGCAGCATTCGTTTGGCTTGTTTCGATGCGGATCAGCTTAAAGCGTTCGACCTAGCTGAAATTGCAGGATGGTTCAAACAATCTTCCGAGCGAATCTACTCCACAACCCCGCCGATTGCGGATTTCGAAGTGCCGCTCACGATTGCCCCTGGGATGCACAAGATCGATGTACCACCGGAGCTAGCGACGGTTGACGAGTTGATCGTGCCGACCAGCTATAGAGCGTTGTCCAATGACGATCCGGCATTCGCTCTCTTTGTTCTATATTTGCAGGCCGGACTGGTGGAGGTTCTGCCGCAGAAATGGTTTACTGCCGCGCAATACCAGGTGGGCAAGCAGTGGATATCCCGGACTGCGCGCGATCTTGAATCGCATCGCATCTTCGGTGAATGCTTTGGCGCAGGAAGCTTCCTGCTGGAAGAGGACGGTTGCCGGCTGGCCGAGTGGATCGACAAAGAATCCTAATTGCTGTGCTTGCGGTAGCTTCGCACGACGGGGCGTGGAAAATAGGGCAAGGGCTGGGCATTAATGATGGCTCGCGGATTGGCACCGACCAGAGCTGCTGCCACTTCCGCGCCACAAATTTCCGCGGCGGCAGCGCGTGCCGTCGATAGCACGGGGATTCGTTTCTCTGTGTCGTGCGCATCGGTGGCCAGAACGTGCACGGCGTCGTGCTCGATCAGCCAGTGCGCGGAGCGGCGAACGCGCTCTCCCCAGAAACCGGTGAGCGCTGAGCCTGTAACTTGAATCACGCAACCTTGCTCGGCCCACTCAGCCACCCGCTGCGGGCTCTCGCGCAGAATCGGATTACGTTCGGGATGTGTAATTACAGCGGTGATGCCGTGGTCGCCCAGCTTGAGAAAACAATCCGTGGTCTGTTGCGGAACGCTGTAATTGTTCAACTCGACCAGCATGTAGTGCGTGCCTTCGATGACATAGCGTGCAGGATGGGCGAGCACATCCTGTAAGTTGTCATACGAGAAATGGAGATCGCAGCCCAGGCTGATCTTGATCGCATCCCCGACGAGACCCTGCAGATGAGCGACGAGCGACTGAAGATAGGCCCGATCGTAGTGGTAGCGGTCGTTGGCATGAGGAGTGGCGACCTGGTGGGTGATGCCGTCGGCCGCGGCCATACGGCACATGGCGACGGAGGTCTCCCAGGACTTGGATCCGTCGTCTACTTCCGGAAGAATGTGCGAATGAATATCGACCACGATCGTGAGAACGTTACCGCACCGGTGATGTCGCGCTGAGTGTGATTTAAGCAGATTCCACGGGAAAGAGAAAGCGGAAGCACGGACCTTAAACCGCAAAGAACAAAGAGCGCAAAGAACCGTTGCGAACGTCGCAAACCTACATGACCTGTAGATCTAACTTGGCGACCTCTGCGGATGTTCTTTGCGCCCTTCGCGGTCCAAGGCTGTCCTATGCATGACCGATCAATTCGTCCTTCATCGGATCACCGCAGAGAGCCCGGGCTTCCGAGAAAACAGAGGCGAGCAACGAGTGATCAACAGTGGTCAACGACTCGCTGTTATTTGCCGGGCAAATAGCTGAGGTCAGGACGAAACTTAATGATCTCGGTGGTCAATTTCTCCACCGAATGATCGAGGCGATCGACAATGGAATCCGCTTCCGCCTGTCCAAAAGCGTCTTTGATCATGTCGCGAAAGGGTTTCACGTCGGGCTTGTCCTCAAAGTCGGCCCAGTTCTTGTGAGGGAACGACAAAACAAATTCCCCGTCGTCTCCCCCGTTTACCAGCACATACCAACTGTAGTTGACGGGCCACTTGGTCTTTTCGCCACCGTCGTGGATCCGGGTTATGGCCGACCGGAAATCTGAGATTTTGCCTGAGCGTATCTTGAAGATATAGATCTCCGAGAATTTCTCCGGCATATTGTTATTAGCGTCGATGGGGTTACTGATCTTGGGCAGGTAATCGTAATACTGGGTTACCACGGATTCCACATAACCGCCCATCACTTTCTGGAACTCTGCCAGATCGGCTTCGTCGGTCACCGCGGGCTTGTCGTAATCCGCCCAGTGCTGCCCAAAGCGGCCCACAATGTAATTACCCGTGTTCTCGCCGCTGAGCGTCTCCCATACCAACAGCGGGAGCGGATCGTTCTGCTGTTTGTGCCACGCCTGTTTCTGTTTGCGTCCGGCTTCGTACTGCGGCGCCATTCCGCTTTTTATTTTTTGGAACTCTATCGAAGCGAGAGTTCCCTTATCCTGCGCGAACAGCGAGCAGGCTGCGAACAACACGATCCCAAGAGCTGACAACCAATGCTTGCGTTTCATTGTGTCCTGCTTTCGTCGTTAGATTGTTTAGATTTTCCATCTCGGCGCTCGAGCAACTCGCATGCTCGTGGCCATGAATTGCATGGGCAATTCCGCGCGAAAGATGTAGATGGAAGGAACGGGAGCATCCTACTCTTTTTCAGGCGGCAGCGGCGAAAAGATTAGAGAAGTGAGTTGTAGCCTTTGCGAATCTTGACGGTAGTGCGGACGCCACATCTCTCACCAGATGGTCGGAAGCGCGCGCGAATTGCGTATTGCGCGGTCTGCGGTGATCAGAGAAAGGCCCTCGGAGAGCGCGGTGGCTCCAATGATTCGGTCTGCCGGATCGTTGGGATAGGACGACGGTAACGAAGACGAACGCACACATATACGCGCGTTGATCGGCAGAACTATAAAACGGGTTTCAACATCCGTCAGGAAAGCTTCAAGACTAGGAATGAAGCTGATTCGTTTCTTGCCGGAGAGCAAAGTAATTTCGAGGAGCGTGATGCAGGAGACAGCCAGCCCTGTCCCTTCCTGCCTCGACTTATCGATGACGCCCTGGCGTTCTTTGAAACCCGCGCCGGCTCGAGGCCAAGCCAGATAACAACATGGGTATCAAGCAGAATCAATACAGATCGCCCCACTCTTCCGGGGTCAGCACGGGGGAGACTATGTCGCCCGTGATGGTGCCTTTGCCCTTAAAAAATCCGAAGATGTCGTCAGCTTCTTTCTCGACCGGGACAAGCTTGGCCACGGGCTTGCCGCGTTTGGTGATTAGGACGGCCTGGCGCTTGGATTGAACTTCATCCATGACTTTCAGGCAATGGACTTTAAATTCGCCTGCTGCCATTTTTTTCATCGGGCTAGACCTTTGATCATGGTCATTATACCATGGTCACGTTTTAAACGCTTAGATTGGGGTCGTTGCTTCAGTTTTTTTGCAGCTCCAGCTCAGTTCCACCGCAGCTTCCGCCGCCGGGTTCCCGCCTCTTAAACAAGAGCCAGTTGCGGTCAGCGCTCGAACTGAGTTTGATGAGAGCGTCTGTAGCGTCGTACGTACGGTCACCGGCTGCACCGCCCTCGACATGCAGGACGTAGGTTCCGTTGGGGACGGCCTCGAATGCAAAGCCGCCGTCGTGGTCTGACGTAGTGTTGTAGACGGCACCATTGGTAGGATCTTGCAACTTCAGCCCCGCCCCGGATATAGGGATGTCGACCCGATGAACTAAGTTCCAAATCGGCGTACCGCCCTTCCCGGGCTGGGAATCAACGAGCTTTCCGGCAATTCTACTTGTGCCCGGAGCTTCGTCGCCCCACTTGTAGCTGAGCCTAATCTTCGCTCTTCGGGACGGCTTCTCGCTGACATGAAAACATGTATAGACCACGCCTGTTCCGAGTAGATCGCCGTTCAGCCAATATAGTCCTGGCGGAAGCTTCGGGACGTGAATGATCCCCTTCTCGTCTGTCAATCCTGAAAACTGCTCGGTGCCCTTCGCGACGACATGAAAGCTGACTCCACGCAGCGGTTTGTCATCATGCGTTACGAGTATCGTAAAGGTCGGCCGCATCTCGTCCCCATTGTTCAAGCAGCCCGCCATGGAACAGCCGTGTGCTACGGACGCACAGGGCAATAGTAGAATCGCAATCGAAATGTAGCGACCGAGCAGCATAAAAACACTCCCCCTAGCAATACCGCTCGCGTATGAAATCCGCAATTCCTGCATATGCTGTCGTCAGGGTTTTTTCATCCGGCAGGAAGACGATGCGGAAGTGCTGCGTGCCAGGTTTCTGGCCGAAGCCGGAGCCGTGGACCACCATGACGTGCTTCTGGCGGATTAGTTCCTTAACGAAGACTTCGTCGCTCTCTGGGATGTCTATCCGTGGGAAAGCATAGAACGCTCCACGAGGAGCAACGCAACTAATGCGCGGCGTGGACTCGCACCACTTCTGCGTGAGGTCGCGGCGGGAGCGCAGTTTGCGCCGCACTTCGATGAGATGATCCTGCGGGCCTTCGAGTGCCGGCTTGATGGCGTACTGTTCGGGATGGTTGGCGCAGAGGCGCGCGCGCAACAGGCGATGAATGCCTTCGGTGTAGGGTTTGATGGCGGCAGCGTCGCCGGAGACGATGCCCCAGCCGATGCGCCATCCGGGGACGAGATAGTTTTTCGACATGCCGCCGAAGGTAATGCAGGGCACGTCAGGGGCGACGGCGGCGAAGGCGATGTGCGGCGTGGCGTTTCCCTGAGAATCGAAATCCAAAATCAATTTGTCGTAGATTTCATCGGAGAAGACGACCAGATTGTGCGGGCGTGCGAGATCTGCGATCTGCTCCAGCATTTCGCGCGAGCATAAAGATCCCGTAGGGTTGTTAGGGTTAATCAGCACGATGGCGCGAGTGCGCGGCGTGAGCTTGCGTTCGATGTCAGCGAGTTCGGGCTGCCAGGCGTCGTCCTCGTTGAGGTCGTAGGCATTGAGCGCGATGCCCAGCTTGCACAAAACAGCCGAGTAAAGCGGGTAGTCGGGCTTCGGAGTAAGAATGTCCTCACCGGGATTTACCAGCGCGCTGATGCACAGATCAACCGTTTCGCTCACGCCGGCAGTAACGAAGACATCGCGCACTGTCGTGATGCCCTTTCGCGCGGCCTCTCCGCGAATCGCCTCCAGCGCTTCAGGAATGCCGGGAGATGGCGCGTATCCATTCTTGCCGTCGCGCATGGCCTTGTAGGCGGCTTCGATGATGTGCGGCGGAGTCCGAAAATCGAAGTTGAGCGGATCGCCGACGTTCAGCGGCAGAACTTGGTGTCCTTGTTTAATAACTTCATCCGCAACGCTGGCCAGGTCGCGAATGGCATAGCGAACGTTGTCGAGACGCTTGGCGGCTGTGATTTCGCGCGCTTGGGTAATGGGCATGTATGACTCCCGCAAGGACAAGCAAAAGCTTAACCGCAAAGCTCGAGAAGAACCATCGCAAAGTTCGCAAAAAAGGATCCCAAAAAAGATCGCAAAATAAGGATCGCAAAGAGGAGCTCCTCTTCGCGTACCAACGCCGCAGTTCTCGGCGTTCTCTGCGCCCAAAGGCTTTTTGCTGCTGTCGGATGGGTTCTAGTCGGTCTTGGCGGCAGCCACTAAAGCGTCGATCAGGTTGGGACCGTCGGGGCTGCCCCAGCCGGTTACCAGGTCATAGCCGGTCACTGCCGAATACTTGCCGTTGCTGCCGCTGGTGATGTCGTGGAAATCTTTGTGGTAGCTCGCTCCGACGCCAATGTCATAGATTAGCGGGTTGAGAAAGCCGAGTGCCTTTCCGCCGCCCGCGATCGATTGTTGATTCGCCATCGCCGTCAATCCGGCCCATTGCGGAGCGGCGTAGCTGGTTCCTCCATTGCCTCCGCTGCAGAAGCCGTCGTAGCAACTGTATTGGTTGGTGTTCGCCTCGGCAGCCACATCCGGAATATTGCGATAGTTATTGGATCCGCGATTGAGCGGGTTAATCACGCCTGCGAGCTTCTGATACGAAGGAATGGGAACTTTATTCTTGGAAGGCATGCCGGCACTGCCATTCCAGCCGGTCTCCGATTTCCACGCACCGCCGGGGCCGGTCGTGGTCAGGTCTGTTCCGCCGACTGCCGTGATGTAGGGGTCATCGGCAGGCCATACTACGTTGGCAGGAGTGCTGGAACCGTTGTCTCCGGTTGCTACGAATACAGTTTGCCCCTGCGTCGCCATCTCTTTAAAAATCGGATCCAGGCTGCTTTCGTTATCGCTCCATCCCCACGAGCAGCTCAGCTGCTTCGAGGTATTATCCACCGCCATCCGGTTGAAGATGGAGACATCGCTGTTTCCAACGTATACGACGACCTCCTTCAGCGCGGGGGCCATGGAGATCGCCATCTCGATGTCCAGAGCCTGCTCACTGTCGTCACAGGTTGACGGAGGACAATTCAGACTTGCACCGTTCAGTGAGACGCCTTTGATTGGTACGGTTAGAGTTTGCTTCACATTCTTGAAGAAGAGGTTTACGTCGCTGATTTCGTATCCGGCGAACTCGAAGAGTCCTACGGACTGTCCAGCGCCTTTGAGAGTTCCACCGTAATAGGCGGCTCGCATGTCGCTTCCGATAAACTGGCCGCCCGGACCCGAGCCGGTAGCTTTGTTGGAGGTGGCTGATTCCTCGATGCTTGGTTTCTCGGAAGGTTTAATGTTCTTGGCGCGGGGCAACGTGAAGTTATCCAGCCCGGAAATGTGCAACAGCGGCACGCCGAGATCTGGCGTCGGCTCGCGGTCGGGAGCATAAAAGGTTCGCGCCTCGGTGGGATGCTGATAGAGGCTAAGACTGACGTGGAACGCACTCTCAATATTTGCCGCCGGGCCTTCTACATCCAGGACCATGCGATTGGCGGCGGTGTCGACCACTGCTAGTCCATTAGCGCGCGCGAAATTCATGACGGCCAAATAGTCTGACTCCACAGGACCGAATCTTTCCGTGAACTCCTCCACGCTGAGATATTGGCGATGGCTCGGACTTTGCGGATCGTAGAGTTCCCGCAATAGCGCGTCGAGTTCTGCTTCATTCCGCAGGGGCAAAGAGATAGCCATGCTTAAGCGCTGGGTGCCAGGGAGATGGCCGACCAAGGGGGCAACTCCGCTGGAGACTGCCTCAGGCACATGAGTCGTCAGGGTGGGGCGCTGCTGCGCCACCGTGACACCTGCAAAGAAAAGTGCGTGGGTGCAGATCAAAACACCGAAATACCTCAAAGTACTTCCTGACTTCCCGATCATCGGTCACCCCTAACTGGGCTGATACTTTACAACGCAACGCCATGGCGGACAATAGTGAAGATGGACCCCAGTCTTTATTCTATTTTTGCGATTTGCGGGAACTTGAGTCAGGAAATTCTTAACCACAAGGACACTGAGGCCACAGCATGGGCGTAGCTGTGATCGCCTGTCTTGTGTGGTAACGATTTACTAGTCCGCTCTATCGATCTGCGCCTTCTGCAGCGTGTCGGAATAATCGACGTAAACTGACTTCCACTCGGTATAAAAATCGATGGCGCCGATGCCGCCTTCGCGATGTCCGTTGCCGGTGGCTTTGGTGCCGCCGAAGGGCAGGTGAACCTCGGCGCCGATGGTCGGGGCATTGATGTAGGTGATGCCGGTCTCAAGGTCGCGAATGGCGGCGAAAGCTTTGTTCACATCTTTGGTGTAGAGCGCGGAGGAAAGTCCGTACTCGATGCCGTTGGCGATCTCGATGGCGTCTTCAAGATCGTCGCAGGGAATGATCGAAACGACGGGGCCGAAAATTTCTTCCTGTGCGATGCGCATCTTTGGATCGACATCGGAGAAAACGGTCGGCTCCATAAACCAGCCGTATTGGTAGTCACCGTGTTCGAGGCGCTTGCCGCCGCACATCATCTTTGCGCCTTCGTTGCGGCCGATCTCGACGTAGCTGAGGTCGGTTTGCAGTTGCTTTTCGTTGACCGCGGGGCCCATCTCGACCGTTTCGTCGAGGCCGTTGCCAACTTTCAACTTCTTCGCGCGCGCAACATATCTATCGACGAACTCGCGATACACGCCCTTCTGCACGATGATCCGGCTGGTTGCGGTGCAACGCTGGCCGGTGGTGCCGAATCCCCCCCAGAGGCCGCCTTCGATGGCGAGTTCGAGGTTGGCATCATCGAGGACGATCATGGGATTCTTGCCGCCCAATTCGAGCGAGCAATGTTTGAAAGTTTTGGCCGCGATGCCGCCGATGATGCGGCCAACGGCGGACGATCCGGTAAGCGAGATAGCGCGCACGTCAGCGTGCTCGGCGAGCGGCGTGCCGACTTCGGGGCCGAAGCCCGCGACGATGTTGATTACGCCTTTGGGCAGGCCGGCGTCAGTCAAGGCGCGGACCAGGTTGACGGTGGAGAGCGGAGTGTCCTGCGCGGGCTTGATGACGCAGGTGTTGCCGCAGACCACGGCGGGCAGCAGCTTCCACGATGAGATCGCCATGGGGAAATTCCAGGGCGTGATCATGCCGCAGACGCCAATTGGCTGGCGCACGGCCATGGCAAACTTGTTGGGCATCTCGGAGGGAACAGTGGGGCCGAAGAGGCGGCGTCCTTCGCCGGCGTTGTAGTAGGCGGCGTCGATGGCTTCCTGCACGTCGCCACGTGTTTCGGCGAGCACCTTTCCCATTTCGCGAGTCATTTCGTTGGCGTAATCTTCTTTGCGTTCGATGAGGATTTCAGCGGCGCGGAAAACGATCTCGGCGCGCCGCGGAGCGGGCACGAGACGCCATTTGGCGAAGGCGCGCTTAGCCGCTTCGACCGCGGCGTCAACATCAGCCTTTGCGGATTTCTGGAAGATGCCGACCAGGTCGCGCGTGTCGGCGGGGTTGCGATTCTCGAAAGTCTCTCCCATGGAGGATTCAACCCACTCGCCGTCGATGAAGTTCTTGAAAACTTTGGTTCGCGTTTCGCTAAGAGTCGTAGGGGAATCGAGAGTGTTGGTCGCCATAATTGCTCCTTAATGAATGCGTGGATATTGATGCTACAGCGGCCGGGGAGGGTGCGGCAAGGGAGGGGGGAGATTCTGACGGCTAACCTCTCGAATCACCTGGCTCGTATTTCGCAACTCGGCTGCGATTCCGCTTGACAAAAGGAATTACAAGGAATAAAAAGGAGTCAAGTAACTCCTTCTCGTAGGTTAAGGGGGGAGTAAGGGCCCAACTGAAGCGTCGCCTGCCATTGCACGTAGCGGTCGAGCAGTCATGCTGTAGGAGCGAAAAATGGAAACCAACGCCGAGCAGTGCCCGTTGTGTGGAACCGAGCTTTCGAGGACCAAGTTTCAGGAGATTCAATCGAAACTCCGGGAAGAGGATCAAAGCAAAGCCGCTGAGGTCGCTCAGGCGAAACTGGCTGTCCAGCGCCGCCTTGAGCAGCAGTTCAAGCTAGACCTCGAGAAGCAAAAACAGGTGGAGGCCAAGAAGGCGAAGGACGAAGCCGAGCAGCAGATCAAGAAAGTTGCCGCGGAACGCGATCAGGCTGCCAAGAAACTTAAGGAAGCCGAACAACGTGAAGTCGAAATTCGGCAGGAAGCGCAGCGGGAATTGGAGAAGGGAAAGATCGCGGTCGAGAAGAAGGCCAAGGAAGAGGCCGCTATACAAATCAGGAAAGCTGCCGCTGAGCGGGACCTGATGGCGGCGAAGTTGAAGGACGCCCAAGAGCACGAAGTCGAGATCCAAAAGCGGGCCGAACAGGAGATCGAAAAACAGAGGCAAGTGGCGGAGAAAAAAGCCAAGGCAGAGGCCGAGAGCCAAATCAAGAAAGCGACGACTGAGCGCGACCAAGTTGCCAAGAAACTCAAAGAGGCCGAGGCGCGCGAAATTGCCAACAAAAAACAGATGCAGGAGGAAGCTGACTTACAGCGACAGAAGGAGCTTAGCCAACAGCGCCAAGCTCTTGAGAAAGACCGGGACGCCGCTCTTCTCAAGCAGAACGCTGAGTTCAATCGTCAGCGGGAATCGTTTCAGAAGAAAATGAAGTCCATGGAGCAGCAACTGCTGAAGAAAACGGCAAATGAGCTCGGCGATGGAGCAGAGATTGATCTCTTCGAGGCGTTAAGGGAATGCTTCCCCGGCGATAAGATTTCCCGGATTCCGAAGGGGCAGGCTGGTGTAGACGTTGTGCATGAGGTCCTTTACAAAGGCGAATCATGCGGGAAGATCGTCGTCGACTCGAAGAACCGTCAGAGTTGGCAGAGTGCATTCGTAACCAAGCTTCGGCAGGATCAGGTTGAGGCGAAGGCTGAGCACGCTATTCTCGCGACGACGGTGTTCCCGGCTGGTAGGAAAGAGATGTGCATCGAGTCGGGTGTGATAGTGATTGCTCCCGCTCGGGTGGTTTATATCACGCAACTCCTACGCGATGCCATGATTACGATGCACCTGAAGGGATTGGGTCTGAAGGAGCGGTCGAGCAAGATGGCTCGCCTGTACGAATTGATCACGTCGGAGACATACTCTCAGAAGTTCGGCGAGGCAGGCAAGCTTGCTCAGGATATATTGGAACTTGATGTTCAGGAGAAAAAAGCACACGACGGCATTTGGAAAAAACGCGGGACCTACGCGACCCGGATTCACAATGTGCTGAGGGAGGTAGAGACCGATATCGCTGCCGTGATTGAAGGCAGTGACGATAAGGCACTACCGCCGGCCTTCCGTGCAAAGAGCACCGGGGGCGATGGAGTCAGTGCGAGGATCGGGGGGAACGCGGCATGGATCAAGAACTGACACTTCACTGGCAGGAGCGTCGCCTCGGCCGAACGCTCCTGCGCACCTATCGCGACACCGTTGATCTCTACGATGTCTTTCCAAACGAGAAGCAACCCCGGATGGGTCCCAAGGAAGATCCCGAACTGCAGAGGCAGATCGAGGCCAACGAGGGCATCTTCGAGCCATTGCTACTGGAGCCTCACCCGGATGACCGGAACAAGTTCCGCATCATTGACGGAGATCGACGTTGGACGAATTCGAAAATTCTGGTAGAGGTTCAAAAGAAGGATCAGTACAAACGCCTCCCAGCGGAAATCACGGATCGAACTCTAACCGAGGAGGAGCGGCTCCGGGCTTGGATTTACATCCACCGGCAAAGACGTGAATGGGACACTAAAGAAAAAGAGATGGTGGCCTACAGCCTCGTCAATATGGTGGGGCGTGCTAGCGCAGCGAACATCTTGGGCATCACCGTGAGGGAACTCGACAAGCTCGTTGAGATTTACGACTTGTCGGAGAAGTTGACAAACCTTGCGGAGCCGGGCGCTTCGATCACATGGGCGCGGGAGATCAAGAACCTAAACAGAAAAATTCTCACGCCCACCGTCTTGGACACGATCATCAAGAGGGTCAACGAACAGGAGATTACAAACTCTAAGGAGTTGCGGAAGCTCCGGCAGATACTCAAGGACCCCGTGGGGAAGGAAAATTTCCTGTCTGCCGAGGGCAGCATCGAGAGCGCACTTAAGACCCTGGCTCCCGCCCCGTCGAAGAAGGCTCACGGTTTGCTTGGAGACATAGAGCAGCTTTCAGAATCGCTCCAGCGCTACCCGTGGACGACTCTTGCCGCAATGAAGGGTGATCAGCAGATAATTCGGAAACTGGAGGAAACAGAGAAGCTGATCAAGGAGCTGAAGAAGGCGCTCTCTAGGTGAACGAAAGCGACGCAGGACACCCTGTTCCCTACTTCTTCGTAGCGCATTTGTAAGGCAATGGAGCCCGCATCCTCAATTCGGCAAGTTGAGCCAGCTTCCAGTCAAGGTCAAAGGCAAGCGGACAAGAGTGTCCGCTCCACACGAGCAAATTATCGGTCAGCTAGATGCCGTAGTTCACTGCCCGAAGCCCGTCTTTGTATGCTTCACGTGCTTCGGTGGCTTTCTCGTGGGCATCGTGCTCTTTGAAGTGGGCGTCGTCCCACTTCTCCATGGCAATCATGGAATGGTCGGGAGTGGCTAGCGCTTCCTCGGCGCGGATGGCGTCGACCCATTCATCCGTGGCTTTTTTATAGGCAAAACGCAATTGATCGAGATCCGGGCGATTCATAGGTGTGGAGACTAGTCCCACTCGGCATCGTGGTGATTGGACAATCGCCCAATTCACGGAAAATTCACACTTCGCGTTTAACTCATTGCCCCGCGGACTTCGGAGTTGCTGAGGACTCGTCGAACTCCTCGGCCATCCAGTGCTGCAAGGCAGTCATGCTCGCCGGACGACCGAGGAAATTCTTAACTAGGTCATTCGCGGACATGGAACCGCCGGGTTCGAGGACGACACGCCGGTAGCGCATCGGAGCATCACCCGCAAGAAGGTCGTGCCGGTCAAACTGCAGGAAGAAGTCTTCGGCGATCACTTTGTCCCAAAGATAAGTGTAGTAAGCGGAGGAGTAGCCGCCGAGGTGCCCGAAGGAAGCCCATTGGTGGGTCTCAGGCAGCGGTAGGAAAGGAGTGTAATTTCGACTGTCGTCGAGGGTAACCGCGTCAAGGTTCACGGCCTCGGGCTTGGTCTTGTAGACGTCGTAAGAAATAGCGCTGTAGGAGTTCTGGCGAGAGACCCAGGCGCCGCGTCCGAAGGCGGAAGCGCGATTCATGCGGGCAACCAGTTCAGCGGGGATGGGCTCGCCGGTTTTGTAGTGGCGGGCAAATTTGGCAAGCACTTGCGGGCTGGCAATCCATTCTTCAAGCATTTGCGACGGAGCTTCGACGAAATCGGATTCCATAGTGATTCCGGTGATGCCGGCCCACTGCTGCTGGCCGCCGAGAATGTGATGCATGAGATGGCCGAATTCGTGAAAGAAAGTCTTGACGTCGCCGTAATCCATGAGACCGGGATCGGTGGCAGTGGGTGCAGGGAAATTGCAAACGAGGATGGCCTCGGGTAGTTGCTTACCGCGAATGCCGTCGAGTACGGGGGCCATTTCGGCGTGGCTGTACTTTCCGGGGCGGGGATGCATATCGAGATAGAAGCGGCCGATCGGTTTGCCGCTGTCGATGACGATCCAGGTTTCGACGGCGGGATCCCAGGCAGGAACCTCCGGTTCGCGCTGAAAGCTGACGTGGAAGAGGTCGGCGGCAGTGTCGAGGATGCCTTGCTTTACTTCGTCGAAGGGGAAGTACGGGCGTACAGATTGAGAGTCGAAATTGTACTGGGTGCGACTGACTTGTTCCGAAAGATATGCGACCTCGTAGCTCCAGATCTCCTTAGCGCCGGGATCAAGCTTCTGTTTTTCGGCGAGCAGCATGTCGAACTCTTTCCTGGCGAGCGGGCGGGAGGCGTCGTTCACTTGCTGGATAAAGTCAGCGATGTTATGGCCCTTGGCGATCATTTTGTCGGCGGCGTTGTAGTCCGCCCAGGAGGGATAGCCGAGAAGTGTGGCGATCTCGTAGCGCGTCTTCATCAAGTTCGTGAGAACTTCCTGGTTCTTGGGGTAGGCGCGAGTGCCGAAGGCTACCGAGACGCGACGACGCAGGGAGTCGCTTTTTGCGAAGCTGAACACGGGAAGAGCATCGGGATAATCCGTGGTGATGCGGACCTTGCCGTCAGCACCGACCTTGTGGCGATCGATGTAATCCTGGGGCAGGCCTTCGAGTTCAGAGGGATCGGCCTCTACCACTTTCTGTCCGTCGGAAATATTGCGATCGAACATCGACTGCTGCTCGGACGCCTGGTCACTGAGTTTCTTGAGCCGGGCGCGCGTGGCGTCATCTTTGTCGACTCCCGCGAGACGAAATTCAAGAAGCTGGCGCTGAACGTAGTAGCGCGTAGCCGAGTCGGTTTTCGACAGGTCAAGCGCGGCGAGCGCGCTGTAGACATCGTGATTAAGGGCGATTGCGGTCTGAGCGGCGCTGGCTTTCGTGGCCATGGCGGTCGCGTGATCGCGAAACGTGGCGTCTGGATGCACTTGTTCCATGAGTTGGGCGAAGTAGGCGGCGGAGTTGATCTGGCGAAAGGCTTCGTCGAGCGGGACCAGTGTGTTCTCAATGGTGCGCGCACCTTTTGCGGCGAGCAGCGTATCCACAGAACCCCGCGCGGCGGCGAGGCGATCACTCTCGATTTTTTCGAAGGTAGCGACGTCCGGCTTGGCCGCCCAAATCGTGGGCTGGGAGACGGTTAAGCTTTGCGCAGAGTTCTGAGCAGATAGGATCGCGCCGAGAATGATTGGAAGACAGAAGAAGATAGCCAGGCGTGATGCGAGCAACATGAAAGACCTCGAGGCGGAAATTGCGTTGAATCGAATGAAGCGATTTATTGCGCTTGACACTGCTGCCAAATTGTTGATGACCGCGTATCGCGATGTCAAGCTCCATATAGGAAATTACCGGGCTCCAACAAGACTCAGCGGGAATGTTTTGTGATTTTCTAGCGCCAGCGTTTGATTTGCGGCCAGAGTTGGTCGAGCGTGCCGAATTTCGCGCCGCGGCAGATGAAGACGTCGATTTGCTTTTCTAACGCGTAGGGATTGTCGGCGGACGTGCCGACGTATTCGACTTGATTCCAGAGATCTCCCAGTCTTTCTCGACTGTCGTCGAGCACGATCATGCAGTTGCCGGAATAGCCGCGCGGTCCCCAGAGAAACCAGGTTTGATGGCCGCTGAGCGAGCGCGGAAGACCGTACTTGCGGCCGAGAAAATCGATGGCGCCGGCCTGGCCGTAGTCCTGCGCGAAGATGGCGCAGTCGGCCCGGTCGGCCGCGGGGATGCGGTTCCAGGCTTCGGCTGTTTCGGCGACGATCTCCTCCCATCCGAATTGATCGGCGTACCACTGTGGCAGGGCAGCGCGAGCGTGGGCGTGTTCCATCACTGGCAACTTAAAGGGGAGATGTTTCATGTAAGCGAGGAAACCGTCGGGAGAAAGAACCGGCACAGTGATCGGAACGAAGTAGGCTCCGGCGGCGAGCAGGAGGATGATGATTACGGGTTTCAGCCACGCCCAACGTGGACGAGCGTTTTCTGGAATGCCCTCCTTTCTTCCTTCGATGGCCGATTCAATCATCACCGCACCCGCAGCCAGCAGCATGGGATAAACCGGAGCGAGATAGTAATTCTTTCCATGCAGCAGAAAGAAAGTCGTAAAGCAAACTAGGTAACACCAGCCTAGGAAGCGATAAGGCTTGAGCCCCGCGGAGAAGAGCAACGCGAGCAATCCCGTTAACCAGATCGCAGCTGTGATGGGACCAACCAGCAATGTCTGCTGAAGAAAATATTGCGGGAAGGGAAGAACAACATCGCGGCCTTCGGCGCGGATGTTGCGCATCAACTCGACGAAGGGCCAATGATAGTGAATATTCCAGAGCAGGTTGGGCAGGAAAATCAAAAAGGCCGCTAGACCACACAGCCAGATCCAGGGAGTGAGGAATACGCGGCGCTGCGGAGTCAAGAGCAGGCCGACGACTATGCCGAAGCCGAAGACGGCGATCGAATATTTTTCCTGCATCCCGAGACCGGCGACGACGCCGAACCAGAGCCAGTAGCGAGGATTGGCGCGCTTGATGGCGAGCAGGGCGAAGTAAGCGCAGCCCATCCACAGATTCGGCTCGAGGCAGTTGGTGCCGAGCAGGCTTCCGTTGGAAAGATATTGCGGCGCGATCACGATGGTGACGGCGCTGAGGAGCAGGGCGAAGCGGCGTCCCCCGAATTCGCGGGCGAGGACGGCAGTTTGCACTACGAGCAGCGAAGAAGCCAGCGCGGGGACGAAGCGAATGGCACGAAGGGAGTCTCCCAGAACCGCGCGGCTGATGTGGATGAGAAACGGAATCAGCGGCGGCTGGTCGACGTATCCCCAGGCGAGGTGATCGCCGCACGACATGTAATCGAACTCATCGCGGAAGTAGCCGTATCGGTTGTTGAAGTAGATGTGGAAGAGGAGCTTGGCGAGAGCGATGAGCCAGATGATGGCCATACCGGAGGCGAGGAACCGCTTTTGGTTCCTGGTGGCTTCGGGAAGAGCTTTCGAGGGACTGGCCATGCGCAGAAGAATAACGGAAGGGCCCGAGAGAAGTCATGGATGCGAGGAATTGTGGCGTTCTAAATTCTCCCCCGCGCAGGACGGAAGAAGGCTTTGAGAATGAGGGCCGAACTGCAAACGAAGGTAACGTTCCTTATTGATTACCTGTTTTTCGCGTTTAAGGGCTTGTGATAACGTTGAAAGTACCGCATCTTCAATAGGCTTGCATAAGACTTTTGGTCAACGTGTCCTCGCAGACTCGAAAACCGGGCTACCACATTGCGTGGAAAACGGTCACGTATCGTAGTGTGGCTCTGCTGATACTGGCTGGCGCCGCGATATTTTTTATCGCGATCCGACTGACCTTTCCGCAGTTTACGGAGAACAGCATCAAGGCCGCCAGCGGGGTTGCAGACAAGGCACTGGAGCGCGTGGCGGGGATGGCTCCGAAGGCGGGCAGTGGCTTAATCACAGCGCAGCAGGCTCACTTCACGGCGCTCGATGGCACGGTGCGCGTGAAGAAAGGAAACGACAACAGCTGGGTTGCCGCGGACTACAACATCCCGCTGGATAAGGGCGACGTGGTGCAGACCGGCTCTGAAGGAATGGCGAAGGTCGTTTTCAATGACGGCACCAGCTACACCGTGAAACAGGATTCGCTGATTGTGATTGAAGAGAACTCAGCCAACGATCAGCAGCAGACGAATGTGGCCGTGGCGGTGAGTACCGGAACGGTTGATCTCTCCACGGCAACTTATTCCCAGGGATCGAAATCGCAGGTAATCGTGGCGGGGGCGACGGCATCCCTGGCTCCGGAATCGGCGGCGCAAGTACACAACGATCCCAAGCAGGATCAGCACGAAATTTTGATGAAGAAAGGCGCCGGAGAAGTAACGCGCAACGGAGAAACCGTGCAATTGGCCAACTGGGAAAAGGTGAGCTTTCAGGCCGCACAGACGCACATGGACAAAGAGAAAGGGACAGGGCCGCCAACCCCGATTTCGCCGGCGAACATGGCGCCGATCTTCACCGCCGGGGAATCGACCAAGGATGTCGAATTTTCCTGGACTCCTATGGCGAATGCTGTAGCGTACCGGTTGCGGATCTCGCGGAATCCATATTTTTCTTCTACATTGGTCGACAAGAAAGTAAATACTGCCGATGTTTCCGTTTCGGGCCTGGGCGAAGGGGCTTACTACTGGGTGGTACAGTCCTACGAAGCGTCTGGAAAAGAATCGGTCGAGAGCGAGAAGAACCGTTTCACCATCATTCCCAAGGGAAAGCAGACAGAAGCCATCGACCTGGAGCTGGACCCTTTTATCCAGCACGGACACGTTATTGAAGTAACGGGGAAAACCCAAATCGGGGCACGAGTGATGGTGAATGGGCGGGAGGTGCCGATGGTATCCACAGATGGTACCTTTCATTACTTTACCCCTCCGCTTGCAACGGGTGAGGCCGTGATTACGGTGACGGCGCAGACGGCGCAGGGCGGAGTCAATACGCAGCAGAAGAAGATCATCATTCAGTGAAGGGATGACAACGCAGGTTCCGGGCAGAAGTACGAGGAACCTTCGGTCCCGGCAAGGTCGCCAAGACTCTCTTAAACTAGAGAAGCAGGACTAGAGAAGTAGGACTAAAGAGAAGAAGCACTCGCGCCGGATTTCGCAAATCGGGTTCGCCCGCAAAACAGAGCGATCAATGTAGATCGCGAGAAGAGTTCGACCATGTCAAGCAACGGATTTCATTCATCTCGTTCTCACAACCTGCGGTCGCTTTTCAGCTTGTTCTCGAGCGACCTGGCCATCGACCTCGGCACGGCCAACACGCTGGTCTACGCGCGCGGCAAGGGCATCGTCGTGAACGAGCCCTCGATTGTCGCCATCAACAAGAACACGGGCGAAGTGGAAGCCGTGGGCAAAGAAGCCAAAGAGATGCTGGGCCGCACGCCGGGGAACATCGTGGCCATCAAGCCCATGAAGGATGGCGTGATCGCCGACTTCAAGGTCACCGAGAAGATGCTCAACTATTTCATCCAGAAGGCGCACAACCGGAAGATGCTGGTGCATCCGCGCATCGTGATCGGTGTGCCGTCTGAAATCACCCAAGTGGAAAAACGCGCGGTCATGGACTCCGCGTACCGCGCCAAAGCGAGTGAAGTACATCTGGTGGAGCAAGCCATGGTCGCGGCGATTGGCGCGGGGCTGCCGATTACGGAACCGAGTGGCAATATGGTGGTTGACATCGGTGGAGGCACAACCGACATTGCCGTGATTTCGCTGAGCGGAATCGTTTACTCGCGCTCGGTACGGATGGCAGGCAATCAGATGGACGAAGCCATCATGAATTATTTGAAGCGGAAATATAACCTGCTGATCGGCGAGCGCACCGCCGAGCAGATCAAAATGGAAATCGGCTCCGCGCACCAGCTTGATAAGCCGATGACGATGGAGATTAAAGGGCGTAACCTGATCGAGGGCGTGCCGAAAACGATCACGGTGGACGATGGCGAAGTTCGTGAGTCCCTGAGCGAATGCGTTTCGACGATCATGAATGCGATTCGCGTGGCGCTGGAACGTACTCCTCCGGAGCTTTCGGCCGACATAAGCGACCGCGGCATTGTGCTGACCGGAGGCGGGGCCCTGCTGAAGAATCTGGACAAGCGCATCCGCGAAGAAACCGGACTACCGGTTTCGATCGCCGACGATCCGCTTTGCAGCGTTGTGCTGGGCACGGGCAAAATGCTCAGCGACTTTAAACTGCTCCGGAAGATATCGATCGAATAGCAAGAAGAGTTTCTGGTTTCCGGTTTCTAGTTTCTGGAGTTCCAGAGCGCTGGAGTTAACTGGAAACTAGAAACAGGAACCTGAAACCGCACCATGGAATCTGTACTTGGCCGTTACCGCAATTTGACCATTCTGGTAGGAGTGTTGTTTCTGCAGGTGCTCGGTCTAGCGGTACAAGTAAAGCGCAGCGCTGAGGCCGAGCATACTCGCTTGATCCGTATCTGGGCAGTGGATGCGATCACTCCTTTCGAGCGAGTGTTGGTGTGGGGCCAGAATCGGACCGGCAATCTCTGGCACAATTATTTCTTCCTGCGCGGAGTGCGGGCCGAAAATCGTCAACTGAAAGAGCAGATTGAGCAGATGCGGCTGGAGCAGGTGCGACTGAGCGAAGACGCTGCTCAGGCGCGGCGGTTGCAATCCCTGCTTGCCTTTAAAGAGCAAACCATCGCGAAAACCGTTCCGGCTCAGGTGATCGGATCGAGCGGAAGCGATCTTTCCCAGTCCATTTATATCGACAAGGGTTCCAACGATGGCATTGCGCAGGATATGGCAGTGATAACGGTAGGCGGTATTGTGGGCAAGGTGCTGCGCGTATATCCCACGACGTCACTGGTGCTGATGATCAACGATCAGAGCAGCGGCGTGGGCGCACTTCTGGAGAAGTCACGGTTACAAGGCGTGCTTCGGGGATCACCGAATGGCGAGTTGATTCTGGATCGGGTGATGAGCGACGAGCAGGTTTCCCCGGGAGATATTTTGCTGAGCAGCGGAGGCGACCAGATTTTTCCCAAGGGACTGCCTGTAGGCACGGTAACCAAAGTCAACCCCGGAAAAGAATTGTTTCTGAGCGTCAAGGTGAAGCCGGCGGCTGATCTCAGCCGGTTGGAGGAAGTGCTGGTTGTCACCGAAAAGCGGGAGCAGGAACCGGTTGCGGAAAGCGGCGGGGTGAGGGTGCGAGCGGCCGACATTTTAGCCCAGCGGCTGCCGTCGGTTCCGGCGAAGCCAGCAACGGTTGCCGGAGCGCCTCCGGCGGCTGACGAAAACACTGCGCCGGGGCAGACTTCGAGCGCCGTCGCGAAAGCCCCGTCAAATGGCGCCGCGAAGCCTCCAACAGGAAATGCGATAAAGCCGGAAGGCACCGCTTCAGCGGGACCGGCTGGCAATGCGGCAAACCAAAGCCTTGCGCACGACGTGCCTGTAAGCGGGCAGCCAGTGACGTCGCAGGTTTTGAAGAAGGCTGTACACAAGCCGGTCTCGCAAGATTCCGACACTGATGTTGCGGCTGGCAGCGCGGCCGCTTCGAATCCTGATGGTTCCTCCGTAAAGCCAGCGAAAGCACCGCCCAAGCCTTCGAGCGCACAATCCTTGCCTCAAACTCCGGCAAGCGATGACGATCCCCACTAGCGTGCCCATCACTTACACATCGGGTGAGCAGATCGAGGTTTACCGGTTTAACATTCCGGTAACGGTGGGAGTACCGCTGCTGGCGCTGTTTCTACAGGCTTTCGTGCCCAGGCGGTTGCCATTTTTCTCCATCTTCGACTTACCTTTGCTGGTAACGATTTTCTTTGCCATGGCGCGCCGCAATCCGATTTCAGGATTGTTCACGGGAGCGGCGATTGGGCTGGTGCAGGATATGCTCGGAGCTTATCCCATAGGAATCTACGGGATCGCAAAAACACTTGTGGGATACGGCGCTTCGTCATTGGGAGCGAAGCTGGACGTGGAAAACGCCGGGGCGCGGTTCCTGGTTACGCTGGGATTTTACCTGCTCCATCAGGCGGTTTATTTTACGGTTGCGCGCGGCATGGTCAATCTGACGCTGAATTGGAGTTGGAGCCGCGGAATCCTCGCCGGAGTAGTGAACGCTTTCCTGGGCGTCGTGTTGTACTTTGTGCTGGATAAATTCAAGCAGAGGACGTGAAACCAGTTCCCGGTTCTCAGTTCTCAGTTAGTGCCTGGTGACTTACGTTACCCTTCGGCTGCCCACGTCGGTACCTGCACGCGCTAGAATTGATTTATCCGATTTCCAAAGATTCTCATCCTTGCGGCGGCCCAAGCGTATCGACTCGCGTTGCGTCGTCCGGGCAACTGGGAACAAGAACCGAGAACTGAATTCTGATGTTCAGCCGTGACGACAAAGTTTCGGAAATCCGCCTTACAGCGGCGCAATACATAATTCTGGCTGTCTTTCTTTTGCTGGCCTATGGATTGTGGAAGCTGCAGGTGATGCAGAGCGGCTACTACGCCTCCGCGGCCGAAAAGAACCGCATCCGCAATGTGCCGATCCTTGCACCCCGCGGCAAGATTCTCGACCGCGAAGGGCGCGTCATCGTGGACAACTATCCTTCGTTCTCGGCACTGCTACTGCGCGACTCCTCCCGTGATCTCAACGCGGACGCCGATCTGATTGCTCAAGGTTTGCATCTGGATCCGGACGAGGTGCGCGCCAGGGTAAAGCACTTCGCCTCGATGCCGCAATACCAGCCGATTTTCCTGAAAGAGGACATTACTCCGGATGAGCTTGCCTTTATCGATTCCCATCGCAACGAGCTGCCGGAGTTGGACACGATTGTGGCCCACCGGCGGCTCTACCCGCGCAACGGCTTTATGGCCCACTTGATCGGCTACGTCGGCGAAGTGACGGAGGACATGCTCAACCAGCCGCAGTTCGAGCTTTACAGCCCCGGCGACGTAGTGGGAGTTTCTGGCGTCGAGCGGCAATACAATAACGCATTGATGGGGACGAACGGGGCCCGGCGGGAGGTGGTAAACAGCCACGGGCGCGAGGTGGGGTTGCTGGGAGAGACCGACGCGATTCCGGGAAAGCAGTTAAAGCTTACGGTTGACATCGACCTGCAGATCGCTGCCGAGGAAGCACTTGAGGGAAAGAACGGCGCCGTTGTGGCGATGGACCCGCGAACCGGGGAAATTCTGGCCATGGTAAGCCGGCCGACTTTCGATCCCAATGATTTCGCAGTGCGGGTTTCACGCGACGAATGGAACAAGCTGGTGACGGACCCTGACAAACCGTTGCTGAACAAGGCGATTCAGGCGCAATTGGCCCCCGGTTCAACGTTCAAGATCATCATGGCTACGGCGGGGTGGCAGGAGGGAATCGCGCAGGATCTGCATGTGAATTGCACGGGAGGGGCTGAGTTTTACGGGCGCAGGTTCGGCTGCTGGGTAAAAACCGGACACGGCCCGGTCACTCTTGAGAAAGCCATTTATCAATCTTGCGATGTCTTCTTTTATACACTGGCCGAAAAGCTGGGCATTGACCGTATTGCCAAATACGCTACCGCCTTCGGCCTGGGCCAAAAAACCGGGATCGACTTGCCGCAGGAAGTCAGCGGAGTAATGCCGTCGGAAGAATGGAAGATCAAAAACTTCAAGCAGAAATGGTTCGCCGGAGAGACGATATCGGTGGGGATTGGACAGGGTGCGGTCGCGCTGACGCCGGTGCAGTTGATGCGCGCCATCGCGGCGATCTCCATGGGCGGCCATTTGGTTGTGCCCCACGTCGTTGACCCGCAGGAGCTTCCCAGCGGATACGTCGAGACAAGTCACGTGACCGAAACGAAGAACATTCCCATCGATCCCAACGGATGGACCTTCATTACCGACGCGATGTCGCGAGTGCTTTTGCCGGAGGGTACCGCTCCTTCGGCGCACGTTCAGGGGATTGATATAGCCGGCAAAACCGGGTCGGCGCAGATTGTTTCTCTGGCCACTCGCGCTAAGTTTAAGAACAGTGAAGCGCTTGCACAAAACGGGTGGTTCGTCGGATTCACGCCCCGGCGGAATCCCGACATCATTGTTTGCGTTCTATTTGAAGGTGGCGAGCATGGGAAGTTGGCGGCGCGGTTGGCGACTCAGGTGCTTAAGGCCTACGTGGACAAGAAGCGACGCCTGCCTAACAAGATGGTGGAGAAGTCAAAAGGCGATGGCAAAGTCGACATCGGTGGTCTTTGGACCGCGCCAGAAGGCGACAAACTGGAGGGTGGGCGCTTCGAGGTGAATCTGCCGAAGAGGCCACTCGCTGTGGCGACGGCCGCTCCGGGAATTGTTAGTCCCCAGTACCTGGCACCCGGCACCAGGAGAATGCAATGAAGGCAGAAACCGAAATTTCGTCGAAAGGAGGGGTTTGCTCGGACCGATTTTACACGGACTAGGTACCGGGTACTAGATACTGATGAGCCGTTACGTTTCATTTCACGACTTCGACTGGCTGCTGCTGATCTTCGTGCTCATCATCTGCGGACTGGGCGTGATGGAGATTCGCAGCGCCACCATGCACACCAAGTTTGTCGGCTCCCACATCAAGCAAATTTATTGGGTCCTGGGCGGCGTAGCCATGATGTTTCTGATCAGCGCGGTGAACTACCAGGCGCTGCTGGATAAAATTCACTGGTTCTATATTGGGGCGGTCACGTCACTGATGGCAGTTCTGGTGTTTGGGCAGAAATATCTGGGAGCGAAGCGCTGGATCAAGATGCCGGGTGGAAACCACTTTCAGCCCTCTGAATGGGTCAAGCTGATCCTCATTTTAGCTGTGGCGAAATATTTTGCCGACCTGCGGAATCGCGAACTCTCGTGGTCAGACTTCGCGAAAGCCGCGGCCATTGTGGGCATACCGATGCTAATGGTATTGAAGCAGCCGGACCTTGGTACCGCGCTGACCTATGTACCCATTGCGGTCATGGGTGCTTTTCTGGGCGGAATGCAATGGAAGCAAGGGTTGGTCGTTGTGTTGTTGGCGGCCGTGGGAATTGGTGCCGTCTTCTTCGTGCCGCGTGTACACGTTCTAAAGTCTTACCAGAAGCAACGCCTAACCAGCTTTATGGACCCGGAAAACGATCCCCAGGGTTCGGGGTATCAAGTTGAGCAATCCAAGATAGCGGTCGGTTCTGGAGGCTTGTGGGGCGGGAAAGGCTCGCAAACACACGGGGCATTCCTTCCAGTCCCACAAACGGATTTCATTTTCGCGGCATTTGCCGAAGAGCATGGATTCGTGGGCGCGCTGGGGGTTCTGCTGCTATACTTCATAGTGCTGATGCGTTTGACCCAGAACGCGCAAACAGCGCCCGACCGCGCTGGTACGTTCGTAGTGATGGGTGTGGTGGCTGTGCTTAGCTTCCATATCCTGGTCAATGTCGGCATGGTGGTCGGTTTTATGCCGGTCACCGGAATACCTTTGCCGCTAATGAGTTACGGCGGGTCTTCCGTCTTGTTCATGTTCCTGGCGCTGGGGATGGTTATGAACGTTCGAATGCGCCGCTTTGTAAATTAGCTGGGCGAGCGAGGTACGAGCGTCCGGCTGGCTAAAGGAACAGGGTTCAATAAGCTTCCAGTAAGCAGGTTCCTGAGTCTTGGACTGGGAACCCGGTGGTAGCAGTTGCTGCGCCGGTTGGCACAGCCCAAAATATCGATCACCCTCGCGTTAAGAGGGTATTTCACCGGCTAATCGAGCTGTAGAAGACCGGGCAGGATTGAAGCACTGCTGGCAGGGAAACGGCCCCCGACCGGAAACGGTCTGAGAGTGCGGTCACAAACCCGGCAGATGAAAGCGAATAGTGCAAAAGATACCCAAGCTTGTGCAGCGGAGTGGGCCCCAGAGAAACCTCTTCGGCCCCAACCGTCCCCGATACGGGGCCAGCATCGCGACGCTCCATCCCCCCGATTCTTTCCTGGCTCCATCCCGGTGAAACCTGCCCGACTTTCTTAGTCGGAGCGGGACCGGAGTGTCAATGAATAAGGAATTGTTTGTGTCTTCCACGCCCCACGAAACCAAAGTCGGGCTGGTGGAAGATGATCTGCTCGCGGAAATCTACCTCGAGCGCGAAAATGAATACACCCTCGCCGGGTCCATCTACAAAGGCCGCGTAACCCGCGTTCTACCCGGGATGCAGTCGGCTTTCGTCGACATCGGCCTGGAACGCGATGCCTTCCTCTACGTTTCCGATTTCATGGAGTTGGAAGAACACGATGAGGACCTAACCGACGTCATCCCGGCAAATCGCAGCGTGCAGGATCTGCGGACGCAGCCGGAACCGACTGCCCTGCCGCAAGAGATGCCTCACTTCGAACATGGCGAAGGAGCGACCGCTGGAGAGAGCGAGGCGGTGTTTGAGCAACCCTCCGACACAACACAGCACGATGCCGGCACCCAGTCCTATGGTTCGCCGAACGTGACACAAGACGGGCCCAACGGTGCGGAACGCGATCGCGGAGGGTATCGCGGCCGCCGCCGCCGTAGAGGTGGACGGCGCGATGGACGTGGCGATGGACGTGAGCGGGGATCGGAGCCTCGCATTGCGCGGCCGCCGGTCGAAGCCTCCGCTGCAGTCGTCGCCGCCGCAGTTCCGCGTCCACATGAATCCGGCAGAACGCCGTCGTTTGGACCGCCAGCCGGATACCAGCCGATACTTCTTCCGGGGGAATCGATTTCCAAATACCGCAGCTTGACTCCGCAACCGGCAGCGCAAGATCCGCGCTCGACGGAGCAAGAGCTGCACCCGACCGAACCCGCGACTGGATCGCCCGTGAGCTCGGGTCCAGAAACGGCGGTGCCGGTGGCCTCGGCTTTTCCGGATGACGAACCCATTTTTGCCAGCGCTAATGCCGTTGCACCTGCGGCTGCGAGCATCCCGTCGGTAGGTGAAACTCCCAAAAACGAAGCCCGCACGCAAGAAAATTACGCGGCGGCCTCAGCGTCGGCAGCGTCCACTTCAGTTGAATGGAAGCGCGAATTTCGACGGCCGTTGGCGATTCCTGCCGTGGCTGCCACCGAGGAGCCTGCGACGATTGAAGAAGATGCCGAAGAAGAAGAGCGCGCGGTCTTGGCGCGGCCCGCCCATGCATCGGCGCCTTCGCATGCCGACGCTGAAGCCCCTGTTTTTGCAGCTCCGGGAACACTCGAGGAAGAGACTATCGAGGAAGAAGAAGCGGACACCGTCCGTTACGAAGAGTCTTCTGATGAGGGATACGACGAGTTTGAAGAAGAAACCCGGGCAGTAGATCAGGCGGGTTCGTCGAGCGGAGTGCGCATTCTTTCAGATGTCCGCGAAACCGTCGATGAGATTCACATGTCGTCTTTAGCCGAGTCGGGTGCGGTGTCGGCGGAAGGCAATGCAGCGGAGAGCGAGGAAGACTCCGAGGAATTAGAACTGGAAGAAGCGCAGGCGGAAGCGGAGGCGATGCTCGACGCGGAAGCTGGCGGCGGTAGCCCCGTCGATACCCGGGCGGAAGTGCGTGCGCCAGCCGGGACCGTCGGCTATACGCAGCGCGCCCCGCGTCCGCGGCCTGGTTACGACCGGCAGCGTGGCGGCGGACGCCGCGGAGGCGGGCGGCGCTTTCCACGCCGTGAGTCGCATGAAATCCCAAAGATCAGCGATTTGCTCAAGGAAGGTCAGGAAATTCTGGTGCAGATTGCCAAGGAGCCCATCGGCAAAAAAGGCGCTCGCATCACCAGCCATATCGCGCTACCGGGCCGCTTCCTGGTGTATATGCCGACGGTGAACCATACCGGTGTCTCGCGCAAGATTGCGTCGGACGAGGAACGCCAGCGGCTGAAGCGCATCGTGATGAGCGAGCGCGAAAACGGACATGGGGGCTTCATCGTACGCACGGCGGCGCAAAACGCGAGCGAAGACGAACTCCGCGCCGACATCCGCTTCCTGAAAGGCTTATGGAACGACATCAAGACTCGGGCCGAAGCCTCGAAGCCGCCAGCGCTGATTTATCACGATCTGAACGTGGTAGAGCGCGTGCTGCGCGATCAGGTCACCTCCGATTTTTCAGTAATCTGGGTCGATACCGAGCCCGAGTACGAGCGCATACTGCGCTTCTTCAATCGCTTCCAGCCCGGCCTGGTGAAGCGCGTCAAGCTCTATACCAAAGAGACGCCGTTGTTCGAGCAATTCGGCCTGAAAGAGGAGATGGACAAGGCCCTCAAGTCGAAAGTCTGGCTAAAGAGCGGCGGTTACATCGTGATCAACCAGACCGAGGCACTGGTTGCTATCGACATTAATACCGGCAAATATGTGGGCAAGACGTCGCGCCTCGAGGACACGATCGTCAAAACCAACGTGGATGCGATCAAAGAGATCGTCCGGCAGATTCGGCTGCGCGATCTGGGCGGCATCATCATTATCGACTTCATCGATATGGATGAGCGGCGCAACCGCCAGCGCGTGATGCAAGCGCTCGAAGAGGAACTTAAGCACGACCGCGCGCCCTCGAAGGTGCTGCAGTTCAACGATTTCGGCCTGGTCGCAATTACTCGCAAGCGCGTGAAGCAATCGCTCGAACGCACCATCGGCGCGCCCTGTCCCTATTGCCAATCCACCGGCTACGTGAAGTCTCTAACCACGGTGGTGAACGAAATTTACGTGGAGATGCGCAAGATCGCGAAACATCTGGAGCACGAAGACGTGATGCTGCGCGTGAATCCGGACGTGGCGAAGGAATTGAAGGCCAACAATGGACGCCTGCTGAACGAGATGGAAGAACTGACCAAGAAGACGATCATCGTGAAGAGCGATCCCGCGCTGCATCAGGAGCAGTTCGACATTAACTAGGCATCCAGGCGCTAGCTTCGAAAAGGGACGGGCTTAAATTGCCCGTCCCTTCTTTCTTAGAGGGAGAGAGAGAGAGAGAGAGCCGCGCGGCAACCATTGTCCGTACCATATAGTGTGGTAGTCATTATGGTAAAATGAATGCCATGACAACCACCCTGACCATTGATCGGGCCGGACGGCTTGTTCTGCCCAAGCCTGTGCGGGAAGAGCTTCAATTGTCCGCGGGAGATTCCCTGGAACTGGAGAGTTCGGAGGATCAAATTGTTCTGCGTCCGGTGCGAGGGGCCGCGACCATGCGGAAAAAACAGGGCGTCTGGGTAATGCGAACCGGGAAATCGCTTTCCGCGGAAGCCGTAAACCAAACCGTCCGCAAAATTCGGAACGAACGCGGGCGCGTCGATGCCAGCTCCCTACGCCCGTCTCGCCGCCGCAGTGAGAAAACCAGTTGAAATGGTTCTTTGATACCTCGGTGCTTATTCCAGCTTTTGTGGAAGATCACAAGGATCACGACCGCTGCCTGGCTGTTTACGCTCCGTCCAATAGGCGAATCGCATGCTGTGCCGCTCACACCCTTGCCGAGGTCTATGCCGGAGTGACGCGCTTGCCGGGCGTATTTCGCGCGAGCCCCGAGCAGGCAATGCTTTTCCTTACCGACATCGAAGATCACCTCACAGTCGTCTGGCTCGATAGTGCCGAATACTTGACGACCATTCGACAGGCGTCGGCGAACGGGATCGTGGGTGCAACGATCTATGATGCGCTCTTGGCCGCGTGCGCGATCAAAGCCGGGGCGGAGACCATCTACACCGACAACGAGAGGCACTTCCACATGTTCGGCCCTAACGTTGCCCGCCGAGTCATGAGACCCTAGGCGTGAAATCCAGCCCGAATGTGGCGACAGCCGCTTTCTGACGTTGCCGCTGAGAAGCCGAGGCAAGAGATGGGAGAGCAGTTCACGCCGCTCTCCCAGCCCCCTGGACAGCCATCAGTTCGGGTAAGTCCCTCCTGTCGGACACGGTTCCGAGGGCCCTTTAAACGTCCCGTTATTCGAAAAGTCGCCGCCGGAGCCGAGCGACGCGACATGATCGGCGTTGTAGAACCAGGAGACGAAGGTCAACTCCTGCATGTGGTAGGTGAATCCGTTGGCGCCGGTTACAGTCCAGTCATTGCTGATGCCGCTCAACGGGTCGCCCACCTCAAGATTGTTCTGGCCGCCGCTGGAGCAGGCCGCCGACTGTCCCGAACTCCACACCGGGGTTGGATTCGTGCCGTACGGGTCGTTCATCCACTCTCCAATTTCATGCGCCGAAGCGGAGGTGTCCCGCACACTGGTTCCGAAAATTCCGCTGGTATCGAAATCCATGGGAGAGTAGGTCTGCCCGGATGGCGGCCCCGCGGTGGCGCCGTGATAGCCGAGTACGCAGCATTCAGCTACATTCGGAGGCTGCGTGACTCCCATCACCACGTTGTAGAGCAAAATAACCGGGAATGTGCCAGGCGTGATTTGTTTGTACTGCGGCAGCAGCGTTCCGGTCACCCAGGTGTCGAAGTCATTGATGTATATTTCGCCTTCGACACCCTGCGGGTTTTTATTGGGACCGCACCCGCCATTGCCAAAGGCCGCATCGGAAATGATGTTTCCGTCGTCCGCCGGCACGTTATAGACGGCCGGCGAGAGCACGGTGACCGGGCTAAGATTCACGTTGTATAAAGTTCCACCCACGTCAGCCCAGAAGTTCGCCCGCTGGAAGGCATCGGTATATTGTCCTTTGCCCACGTTCACGCCATTCATTACCCAACTCGCAGCGGGGCTTATGAATAGCGGAGAGTTGTCGAACACCGTGAGCGGCACATCATTGGGAGCCACCATGCAAGTGGTGTCGGCGACCGTCGGATCGAACGTATTGGCGCCAATCACCACAATCACTGGAATGATGTAGGTGGGAACGTTGGTGGTCGCCTTCTGCCTGGCGAATGGACTGCCTCCGACCATGGTGCCGGAATAAGAGTTATGGTCCTTGGTGGCGTGGATGCTATAAGTGAAAATCTTTAGGCTGGTGCCCTTGGCCGCCGCCTCCTTTGCGGCTTCAAAGTCGAAGTTGGGTGCAGGCCTTACCGTCGAATAGCCCTTCAGCGTTTCCAGGCCCGAACTCGCCGCCTGGTCTTGCGCGCCCGCGGCCAACCCAAAAAAGGCCACGAACGCACAGAGGGAGACAACCATTACAGTTCGCATCTGCTTTATCCTCCTGGACTTAGTCTTCTGAGAGTCGGTCCAACGCCCGCCGAGCCGAAGTGCCCTGAAGCGTGCTTACGGAATCCCCAACAGCGCGGCGTGAGATGCTAAATCAATGCAGGATGTTGCCGAGAATAGCGACTCTGAAACCAGTCAGCCCGCATTGGTTGGGAAGCGCTTGTTCGGCAACCGGGAATTGGATGGCGGGCACTGCGAACTGCGAACTGCCCCTAACTTCCTGGATGCGCCAGAGCTTTCACGGCAAGATCGGAGCGATCGCGGAGTTTTTGCACCGTTTCGTGGATGGCTTTGGCCGACGCTGCATCGCTGCTTTCGGCCATCTTGGCGAGGCTTCCCGCTTCCTCCGTGGTGGTACTCGCAATGTCGAGTAAAACCACCAGTGCGTCGGCGTGGAGTTTCCACAGTGACGACATGCTCTGGCTGCGTTTGAGTTCTTCGAGTTCCGTGTTGATTCGCGCTACGCAGGAAACCAGGCGGATTAATGTACGAGCGACATCGGCGCGCGTGCTTTTCTCTTCCAGGAAGCCAGCGTTGTAGGCTTCGGCTTCGGGCGCGGTCAGGGTCAGATTGAAAAATCGCATGGGCACAACCTGGCGATACTTGGGATCGGCCACGCGAACAAAGACCCGAATCGATTCCTCGACACGCCGCAGTTTGCCCTCCTCGACTGAAATTTGCTGTGCGGTGATTGCGGGAGGCTGGAAAGCCTGAACTGCGACGGGAACTTTTGCAGCAGCGGCTGCGCGTGCAGTTTTAGCGGCAGCGGCCGCCTTGCCGGAGGACTGGATGGCGTTGCCTGCGCTAGGCGCGAGCAAAGACTTGCGGATGGGTGGACGCCGGTCGAGTTCTTTTTTCAGCTTCGACACGCGCCGGAACTTTTCCAGAGCACTTCCGTAGTCGGCCAGGAGCATTTCCTTCTGTTCAATCGCGGCAACGTGTTCGACCGTTACTTCCACGCCATCCACGGTGCTTAAAATGCTGCCGCCCATTTCGTCCAATGCTTGGGCGAATTGTTTGATTTCTGCCAGGGCTTTGGTGAAGAGCAGGTCGAAGCGCGCGCCGAACGCGGCATTGTGGGCAGCCACGGTAGCCAGCACGCCGGGGTGGTAGAAAGAAGAGTCCAGCCAGCGCTTCAACTCGCGTACTCGCGAAACAATGCCGGAGTCCATCAGCGCATTGAAATCGCGATAGCGGGCAATCTCTTCGCGCAACGGATCGAAGTTTCGCAGCAACTGTACGTGCTCTTCCGGAAGCGAGGGCACATCCGTATCCGCAAGAATCTCGATCAGGGCGATTTCAAATGGCGAAAGCGGCAGCGATCCGTCGAGCCCGTAGCCGTGCTGCTGCCACTGCCCGGCGACCCGGGGATGGCGGTAAAGAAAAGTGGAAATCAAATCGGTTTTATCGCGGTTCACCTCGCTGGGTTCGCGGCGCCGGACAAAATAGCGAAGCAGAGCCTCGGCAACTTCCGAATCTGTATCTGGAGTGAGTGCCTGCCGCATCATCGCCGGCGTGATGGCCATATCCAGCACGTGTAGCCAGCGATACATCCGGGAGAGAGTTTCGGGAAGATCGCCTTCCGAGTGGCGAAGCGCAAGCTCGTCAAGCCCGCTCGGAACGGGCACATCGCCGCCAAGCGAGTCGCGCATCAGCTTCTGATAAAACCCCTGGACCGTTGCCAGGATCGACAATTCGAACTTAAGGTCCTCGGCCAAGAAACGCTCCCGCAAGCGAGATTCTCCTCGTCAGTTGAGGGAATTCTTTACTGCTTTTCCAGTAAAGACGAAAGTCACCAGGGTCGCAAGTTACTACCGGGGGCGGAACGGTCACGCAAACGGGGGTCTGCTTTCCGGAGGTGCATGGCCTTCCGCGCGGCTAAAGCCATTTTTGATTTGGGCGCTGGCGGCGCGATCGAAGCCGCGCCCTTTCAAAACTTCGAAGCGTAGCTTCAAAAAAGAGAAGGTCGTTCAGAAAACCACGGTCTTGTTGCCGTAAAGAAGAATGCGGTTTTCCAGATGCCAGCGAACCGCGCGCGAGAGGACGACCTTCTCGAGATCGCGGCCCTTGCGAATCAGATCTTCGACTGTGTCTCTATGAGAAACGCGGACTACGTCCTGTTCGATGATCGGGCCATCGTCCAGGATCTCGGTCACGTAGTGGCTGGTCGCCCCGATCAGCTTGACGCCACGCTCGAAGGCCTGGTGGTAGGGGCGGGCGCCGACGAAGGCGGGCAGAAACGAATGATGAATATTGATGATGCGTTGCGGATAGCGGTTGACGAATTCGTTCGAGAGAATCTGCATGTAGCGGGCGAGGACCATGAAGTCCGCTTTGTGCTCTTCGAACAGTGACTGGATTTGGTTTTCAGCCTGACGCTTGTTGTCCTTTGTGATCGAGATGACGGCGTAGGGAATCTTGTAGAAATCGGCGATGGGCTGGTTGTCGGGATGATTGGAAACAATCAGCGGGACGTCGCAGGCGAGTTCGCCGCTTTGATGGCGGTAAAGGATATCGACAAGGCAATGATCGTACTTTGAAACGAATATGATCATGCGCTGCCGGTAGGACGACTGCGCCAGACGCCAGTCCATCTGAAACCTTTCGGCGATGGGAGAGAATTGCTTGGCGAAGTCGGCGAGGTCTTTATCGCTGAGGTCGATGTCGAAGTCTTTGGGATCGAACTCGACGCGCATCAGGAAGATGCCGGACTCTTCGTCGGCGTGTTCGTCCGCATGCAGGATGTTACCGTTGTGGCGGTAGACGAAGTCGGCGATGGTGGCGACTTCGCCTTTGGCGTCAGGGCAGGAGACGAGGAGGATGGCGGAGTTCTTCATGACAATTTGTCATGCCCGGCTGAGAAGGAATGGTTCTTAAAGATTGCCAAAATCGTGCAGCCGTAGGACGGAGCGATTTCGATTGCCGTGAGGCCCTTCCGCGTTGCCTCCTTAACCCATTCGCCTAATGCGAACGTCTTTTTATGCTCATCGCTGTATCCGTAGAGTTCAAAGACAACGGATGCATCGAGTTGTTTCGGCTCCAGGAAAACGACCTCAAGGACAACATTCCCTTTTCTCAAATCGTTAACTCTTAGGGCTTCAAGTTCGTTGAGTATCAAGGTGAACCGGTCGCCCTTCACGGTTCGAAGAAATATTCGAGCGCTAGAGCCAGAGAGAAAGACGCCATCGACGAAACCGTCGTGAAAATCTGGCAGACTGTTCATCCAACAAGACTCCTGCGATGGAGTGCCAGCATTTGACTGCGTCCAAACTGCATAGATCCTTCGTCGCAAAAAGCGCGCCTCAGGATGACAGAGCGCTACCTCTTGAGTTCCTTCAAAATCTCCCGCGCCGCATTCGCACCCGACCCCCCAGTCAACCCTGCGCCGGGATGCGTTCCGCTGCCACACAAATACAAATTCTGAATCGGCGTGCGGTAGCGCGCCCAGTCGAGCAGCGGACGCATGGTAAAAAATTGGTCAAGCGCGAGGTCGCCGTGGAAGATCTGGCCGCCGGTTAATCCGTAGACCCCTTCGAGATCCTGCGGAGTGATGATCTGGTGCGTCAGGATCAGTTCTGGAAGATTGGGGGCGTATTGTGCGAGCGTCTGCACTACCGTTTGGCCGAGCGCTTTGCGCTGGCTCTCCCAATCGCCCTTCAGCTTGTAGGGCGCGTACTGCATGTAGATCGACATCACGTGCTTGCCTTCGGGCGCGAGCGTGGGGTCGGTGAGCGATGGAATCGTGCCTTCGAGATAGGGCTGGCGCGAGAAATTGCCGTACTTGGATTCGTCGAAAGCGCGCTCGAGGTAGTCGATCTCGGGCCCGATGTGAATGCGGCCCTGAAGCGCCGATCCATCGCGGCTTTTCAGCGCAGCAAAATCGGGCAGCGCAGAGAGAGCTAGGTTGACCTTCGCGACTGTGCCGTTGCCACGGTAGTGCTGGAGCTTTTGTACGAAGTCCGGCGAAAGATGAATCGGGTCAGTCAGCTTGAGCAGAGTACGTTTCGGGTCGGCGTTGGAGATAACGACATCAGCACTGATTTCTTCGCCGGTAGTGAGCAGCACGCCGGTGGCCGCGCCATCTTTCACGCGAATCTCGATAACTTCGGCTGCGGTGCGAATCTCGGCGCCAGCAGCTTTTGCGGCAGAGGCCATGGCCTGCGTGAGCGCTCCCATTCCGCCAGCGGCAAAAAATGCCGAACCGGCGGGATGAGAATCGCCAGCGGCGCGGATCAGCAACTGCAGGCTGCTGCCGGCCGACCACGGTCCGAGAAAGGTTCCGAAAATTCCGCGAGCTGCGATGACCGCGCGCAGTAATTCCGTATCGAAATATTCCGCCACCAGATCGGCGACCGCCATTGGCCCCCAGCGCAGCACCCGGTACATATCACGCTTGCCGAGATTTCGCAGAGCGCGGCCGGTCTTGAGCATGCTCCACAGGTCGCCGCTGCTGGGATGATCGATGTCCGGCGGGGTGGTGGCGAGCGCCTCAGCGATTACTTTGCTGATCTTGTCGAGCGAATGTTGAAATTCGGGATATTTCGCCGCGTCTTTCTGGGAGAAAGCGGCAATGGCCTGCGCAGACTTATTCTCGTCCTGGTAGAGCGAAAGGGCGCGGCCGTCGGGCGAGAGCGCGGTGACGCAGGTTTCTGGCGTGATGAATCGCAAGCCATGCTTTTCCAGTTCCATGTCGCGGACGATGTCTGCGCGCAGTGGGCCCGCGCCGTGCGCGAGAGTAGAGCAGCGGAAGCCAGGATGGAATTCGTCGGTGATCGCTGCGCCACCGACCTGTGGCCGGCGCTCGAGTACGAGAGGCTTGAATCCCGCTTTAGCCAGGTAGAATGCGGTGACGAGCCCGTTGTGGCCGCCGCCGATGATGGCGATGTCGCGCTTCATTTCGGACATCTAGGCGGCTCCCTTGTCTTTGAGAATTTCCAGAGCAGCGAGGCGGCCCGGTGCTCCCATGATGCCGCCGCCGGGATGCGTAGCCGAACCGCACATGTAGAGATTCCGGATGGGCGTGCGAAAACGCGCGTAGCCCGGCGCTGGGCGGAGAAAGAAAAGTTGCTCCAGCGAAAGTTCGCCTTGAAAGATGTTGCCTTCGCTCAATCCCCACTCGCGCTCGAGATCGAGCGGAGTGATGACTTGCCGGTGCAAAATGATGTCCTTAATATTGGGCGCGTATTCGGCGATGGTGTTGACGACCGTATCGCCGAAGGCCTCTTTTTCGGTGTCCCAGTGCAGGCCGGGGCGCAGCTTGTAAGGAGCGTACTGCACGAAACAAGAAAGCACGTGCTTGCCGGGCGGCGCGACCGAGGGATCGGTGAGGGAAGGGATGACCATGTCGATGTAGGGATGCCGCGAGAAGTTGCCGTACTTTGCGTCGTCGTAGGCGCGCTCCATGTACTCGACAGATGGTGAGATGGACATTGCACCGCGCAGGTGCGGGCCAGCTCCGGGCATGCACTTGAAATTCGGGAGACCATCGAGCGCCATGTTCACCTTGCCGGAAGACCCGCGATACTTGAAACGATTGATATCTTCTAGAAAGTCGGCGGGCAGATGTTCCGCTTCGATGAACTTGTTGAAGGTTAGGCGTGGGTCGACGCTCGAGGAAATTGTGTCGGCATAAATTTCATCGCCGTTGGTGAGTACGACGCCTTTGGCCTTGCCATTCTTGACGATAATTCTTGCGATGGCCGCTTGGGTGCGAATCTCGACACCAGCCTCGCGGGCGGCGTCGGCGATGGCGTTTGAAATTGCTCCTGTGCCGCCGCGGGCGAAGCCCCAGGCACGGAATGCCCCGTCGATTTCTCCCATGTAGTGGTGGAGCAGAACGTAGGCTGTGCCGGGCGAACGCACGCCGAGGAATGTGCCGATGATTCCCGAGGCGGACATCGTGGCTTTGAGGACGTCGGTCTCGAACCACTGATCGAGAAAATCAATGGCGCTCATGGTCATGAGCTGTACCTGGTTGTATTTGTCGTAACTCGACATGCCCTGAAAGCGGCGTCCGATGAAGAGCAGCTTCATCAGTTCGCGCGGGTTGAGCGTGTTGGGGTCCGGCGGGACCATGCTGAGAATGGGCTTCACGAAGCGGCACATGGCTTGCATGGCTTTGCCGAATTCGTCGTAGGCTTCGGCGTCGACGCGGGAGTGGCGGGCGATCTCGCGATGAGTTTTGCCGTGGTCGTTGACGCGCCACAAGTAATCGCCACTAGGCATCGGGGTGAACGTGCCATCGAGAGGAAGGATTTCGAGGCCGTGGCGCGGAAGATCGAGGTCGCGGATGATTTCCGGCCGCAGCAACGACACCACGTAGGAGCAGACGGAGAACTTGAATCCGGGAAAAACTTCTTCGGTGCAGGCCGCGCCGCCAAGGATGTGGCGGCGTTCGAGCACCAGAACTTTCTTTCCGGCGCGCGCGAGGTACGCAGCATTGACAAGTCCATTGTGGCCGCCGCCGATCACGATTACGTCGTATGAGTTCGCCATAAGCTTTTAACCTTTAGCTGTTTAGCTTGCTATTTGGAAATGCAGACGAGGAATACTAGCGCAGTTTCGGGGTGTGCGTATTAGAGGCCGCTGGGTAGGACGCTCCAGTTGCGGAGGGCATTCGACAGGATTGGCATGATTGAGCGCATCGCTGAAGTCGAAGGGCCATTCTACCGGGATCGCGGCGTTTTGTCTGCAAGATTGGTCACCATGAGATTGGTTTGCGCGAGATCCTTCGCTCCGCCTGAAGAACGGCTGCGCTCAGGATGACACAGCATATTTGGCTCCTTCAGTTCCATCACAGGGCGTCATCCCGAAGCCCCGCGTTTTCTCCAGCGGGGCGAGGGATCTCGCGGAGCTTATGTACATCCGTCACAGACTTGTATCGGCTGCTTTGGGTAAACAGGAGCGATGCGACCAGCCAAACAGTTTCACGTCTACATCATGACAAATCGGCAGCGCTCTCACGTTTTGTACACGGGCATGACGGGCAACCTGACGCGCCGCGTCTGGGAGCACAAGAACAGGATCGTTGAGGGCTTTACCAGCCGATATAACCTGACTCGTCTGGTTTACTACGAATGCTTTTTCTATCCGGATGCTGCGATCAATCGCGAAAAGGAGATTAAGGGCAGGCGGCGGAGTAAGAAGATCAAACTGATAGAGTCGATGAATCCGCACTGGCTCGATTTGGCAGAGCGATGGGGAGAGGTCTACAAGCCAGAGTTCGCAGAAGATTCGCGCGAGATCCCTCGCCCCGCTGGAGAGAACGCGGGGCTTCGGGATGACGCCCTCGATGAGGGTTCCGGCGTATAATCCGGCTTCGAGCCAATTGTTTTTAGAGGCCACTTCATTGCCCATAGGAACTGCGTTTCACGAGAGAACTTTTCCGCTTTGCCAGAGCTTGAATTACCGCGAGTGGTCGGGATATTACACGGTCAGCGTGTATGAGGTGCATCACGAGCACGAGTACAACGCGATCCGCAATGCGGCGGCGCTGATCGATATTTCTCCGCTCTATAAATATTTGGTCACGGGCAAAGATGCGACGCGGCTGGTGAACCGCGTGATTACGCGCGACATTAACAAAGTGAAAGTGGGGCAGGTGATCTATTGCTGCTGGTGTGATGAAGAGGGCAAGGTCATCGACGATGGGACGATTTCGCGACTGGAAGAAAATGTTTATCGCTGGACGGCGGCGGACCCGAGCCTGCGGTGGTTCCGGCAGAACGGCCTGAATATGGATGTGCAGGTCGACGATATTTCAGAGAAAGTTGCGGCGCTGGCGTTGCAGGGGCCGACTTCGGCGAAGCTGCTGAAGTCCGTAGCCGAGGCCGACATTGCGAACCTGAAATATTTCCGCGTGACGCACGGCAAGATCGCGGGCGTGCCGGTGGACATTTCGCGCACTGGTTATACGGGCGATCTGGGGTATGAAATCTGGGTGCCATTAAAAGATGCAAACGACGCCGTGAAGGTGTGGGATGCGCTCGCGGAAAAAGGCAAGCAGTTTGATCTGCACGCGGCTGGCATGCTGGCGCTGGATGTGGCGCGGGTAGAGGCGGGGCTTCTGCTGATTGAAGTGGACTACACGAGTTCGAAGAAGGCGCTGATACCGTCGCAGAAATATTCCCCATACGAACTGGGTTTCGCGAAGATGGTGCATCTGGAGAAAGAGAACTTCATCGGAAAGCGCGCGCTCGAGTACGACCTGAAGAACGGCGTGGCGCGGCATTTTGTCGGCGTGGAAGTCGATTGGACCGATGTTGAGGCGCTCTATGAACGCTACGGGCTCACGCCAGCCGCGCCGAGCCAGGCTTCGCGCGTGGCCGTGCCTTTGTACTCGGGAGAAAAGCAGGTTGGCAAGGCGACGACAACGAGTTGGTCGCCTATCCTAAAAAAGATGATTGCGCTGGCCAGCGTGGAGACGGAGCATTCAAAGCTGGGGACGCAATTGCAGATGGAGATCACGATCGAAGCTATCCGGCTAAGGACGAATGTGGAGGTGACGGCGACGCCATTCTTTAATCCTCCGCGCAAGACCGCTGTGCCCGTATGAAATCCTGGAAGTCTGCGGCGAGCATGAACTAAGCGGAAGCTGCTCCGCATTGCTAACAAACTGCCTCGCAAGACTTTTTTGTAGGGCTACAACCTACGCCTCGCGTGTAGTGTGGTCGGATCTTCTATTCCCCCAGCCGCACTTGGGGTATTCTTTCAAAGCTATGAGTCGTCCTCGACAGGATTGGCCAACACTGAGCCCCCTGGTTATCCTGGCCGGGATTGTGTTGATTCTGTATTTCGCTCGCGCGATTCTCATTCCTCTGGCTCTCGCTTTGACGCTCAACTTTCTGTTGACGCCACTGGTGAATTTCTTTCAAAAGCTCCCCATGCGTCGCGTACCTGCGGTTGTGCTGGCGCTGCTGATTTCGTTTGTAGCCGTCGCAGGTGTGGGTTGGGTGGTCGCGCGGCAACTCCTGCAGGTGGCGAACGATCTGCCCAAGTACCGTCTGAATATCCACACTAAGATTGAAGCCCTTCATTACCCGACGGAGAGCGCACTGGGGCGGGCAACCGAGAGCGTGGAAGAAATTGGCAAAGAGCTTTCGGATTCGAGGATCACCCCCGAGGCTCGTTCGTCCGATTTGTCTGGACGCGCTTCGCAGCCCGGCGCACAAGTTGGTTCCCAAGCTAAGCCGGCGTCGCGTCCGCAAGGTCCAATTCCCGTTCAGGTCGTCGCCGTTCCGGCGAATGGTCTGGCGTACCTTCGCGAGGTGCTGGCTCCGGCTCTGACACCACTGGCGACGACGGGCATGGTCCTGATATTCACGGTATTCATCCTCATAGCGCAGGAGGACCTGCGCAATCGATTCCTGCGGCTCGCCGGTATGCCTCAGTTACACGCCATGACGCTGGCGTTGGATGACGCGGGTCGACGCATCAGCCGCTATCTGGTGATGCAGTTTTTGGTGAATGCCTGTTATGGGATTTGCTTCGGTGTCGGCCTGTTTTTCATCGGTATTCCGAATGCTACCCTTTGGGGGGTCATTGCCGGTCTTCTCCGCATCGTTCCGTATGTGGGGGCACTGACGGCGATGGCGTTCCCACTCATGCTAGCTCTCGCGGTATTCAACGGTTGGGGACCGCCGCTTCTAGTTTTTCTGTTGTTCGCCTTGCTCGAAGTGATAGCGGCAAATGTGGTCGAGCCATGGTTATACGGTGCTCACACTGGGATCTCTTCTCTCGCGCTGCTGGTGACCACGGTTTTCTGGACGACGCTGTGGGGATGGGCAGGACTGGTATTGGCAGTCCCTCTTACGGTGTGTGTGATTGTGCTGGGGCGCTACGTCCCGCGCATGTCGTTCCTTCATATTTTGCTGGGCGATGAAACTGCACTATCAGTTGAGGCACAGTTTTATCAACGTCTGCTTGCACTGGATCAGGAGGATGCCCGGCTGATCGCAAATAATTTCCTGAAAACTCATTCGCTGCTGAGTTTGTACGACGGGGTGCTAATCCCTGCGCTCACTTTAGCCGAACAGGACCGGCATAAAGGCGCGTTGGGCGAAAGGCGGGAGTCATTTCTGTTTCTCAGTGTGAGCGAGATCATCTCGGAATTAACGGGATACGGTACAGAGGAAACTTCGGAAAAATCGAGAAAGGCGAAATCACGCTGGATATCCAGCGGGCCGCCTGATTTGCCTTCGAGCCGCGCGGAACCGGCCGCTTCGGCCCTGCGTGTTTTCTGTTTGCCGGCGAATGATCAGGCCGATGACATCGCGTCCTCGATGCTGGCCCAGTTGCTGGAGCGTTCCGGCTACGGCGTGCTCTCGCTGCCTGTCGGTTCTCCGTTCGAAGAAATTTTGACCCATCTCCCGCCCGAACCTCAAGACGTAATCTGCATCTCCGCGGTTCCTCCATTTGCTTTTGCGCAATCTCGTGCCCTATGCCAGCGCGTCCGCATGCACCTGCCTCAGGCCAGGATACTTGCGGGCGTTTGGGGATTTACCGGCGATATCGAAAAAGCTAAAGAGCGCTTCGGAAGCACGCAGCCTGATCGACTCGTGGCGTCGCTCGCAGGGGCAGTCGAACAGATTAATGAGTGGCACAAGGAGACATTGAGGTCTGAATCGGCGGGCCAGGTTGTTTTAGGTCCGGCACAGTCGCCCGCGAAATAGTCGCGGCTAGCCGGGCATCGCCCGGCGGACAGCCGGGGGCGGCTGTCCCCACATGGTTCTTTTTTTGCCTGCTAAGTAAATTCCGACCCCAACCAGCAGCAACGCTCCGGTTCCGCCTACGATCTTCAACAGCGCCAGCGGCTTGTTGGGTTCGTCGGGCTGCGGGATAAGAGACAGCGCGATGGTGAGTGCGGTCGTCGTGAATCCAAGGATAGCCACGAGTTTCGCCACACTACTACCTCCCGGCACACGGATTACTTCTGGTCCCGCAGGCTCGCGCTGCAGCTTGATCATCGCTGCAAACAAATACAAGTAGGGGATAAAGTAAACGATCACGCCCATGCTGACCAGCACGTCGTAGGCACCTTTGACGCTGGTTCCGGCCTGGCCGAGAAAAATAAAGACCGCGCCGAGAACGAATTGCGTGAGCAGCGCGACCCAAGGTGTTTTCCAACGCGGGTGGAGTGCGCCAAAGGCCGGGGGCAGGAAGCAGTCAAGGCCGGCGACGAATGGTAAGCGAGCAACCGCGGCGAGGTATGCTCCGGCAGCGCCGATGTTACTGAGCGCGATCAGGAATGCCGCGACCGGAAGCACTCCAGGGAAACCTACACGGGACGCGGTTTTCGAGATGGCCTGGACCAATCCTTGGAGGTTGCTAACTTCGCTGGATGGCAGAGCGAGCAGGATGGCGGCCGTTCCAAGAATGTAGCAGAGCGTTACGGTGACTCCGCCGAAGAGCAACGCGAATGGGATCGAGCGGCGCGGATTCTTGATTTCTTCTCCCATGAACGAGGCGGTCTCGCATCCACCGAAGGCAAATGTCAGCACCGACCAGAAAATAATGTCGTTGAAATGCGTGCTGGGGGTCAATGAGTGCAGCGTGAACGAAGTGGCCGAGCCGTAACGATGCCATGCGATCAATCCCATCACGATGACGATGCCCACGGGAATCCACATGGCGAGCGCGCCTATATTGTGCAGCCACTTGCCGACGTCAAGACCGACAATGTTCATCAGAGTGGCGGCACTCAACGTGAGCAGTGAGAACACGATGTAGAACGAGGCGTTGTTCGTGAGATGTCCCCATGCGGCCTGACGCATGAAGAGAATGTTGCTGGCGGCGAAGTAGAGGACGGCGGGGAAGTAAGGGAGGTTGCTGGTCCAGTAAGTCCATGCGGACATGAAACCGGAGAAGTCACCGAAGGCTCGCTTGCTCCAGACATAGAGGCCGCCCTCATTGGGATAGCGGGAAGACAGCTCCAGTACGGAAAGCGCAAGCGGCGTGTAGAAGCAGAGCCAGGCCCCGATCCAGATGACGATGGAACTCGGACCAGCTGCAGCTGCGGTGGCGATCCATCGCAGGCTGATGCCGGTGACAACGTAAAACAAGACCAGATCGCGGAAGCCGAGCACACGCTTCGGCCGGTCGGGGTTATCGGCTTCGGCAATCGACACGCCGGAGGAAGGGAATGAGATTCGGTTCAGCGCGTCGACGTCCGCGTTCGGGTCAGGCAATCTGGAGCCACCGGGATCGGGTTGCGATCCAGCAACGGTCGACACCGATCTAAACATCGATCTACACCGGGCGGCAAGATGAAAGTGTCGTGGGGTCGGCCCTGCGAAGACCCACTCGAGCTTCGCTCGACGGACAGCCGGGGGCGGCTGTCCCCACATGGGTATCTCTTTCTCGCCTAGCTTCGATCAGCGGGGGATGTAGTCGTCGAGAAGTGGGACGACGAGGGAAGTGAAAGACATGGCGCGCTGCTGAGCGGCTTCCGGTGTTTCTCCGGGGAACATCGAAATTGTGATGCGGACCAGAGCCCCATCGCTTCGGTTCATGCGAATCGCGTCCTTCACCAGGTAATATTTGGCCCAATATTCGCTGGCTACACCACGGTCGTGAGCCCAGTACCAATACAACACCAGACGCCGCGACTCAGCTTTGGAGATGACATAGCGATTGGCGGGAAAAGGGCGGTGACCTTGCAGCGCGAGCGTGATGCGAGTTCTTTGTTCCGGGTTCCAGCCTGCGCCGGGCAGGCAGTGCTGCGGGGAGTGTATGGTGTCGCCCGCACGCTGGGTGGCGAAGTACGCCAGGAACAAGTCAACCTCCGGCAATTTGCCGTCGGGGTCTTGATACACGCGTTCCATAAAATCGCCTGCGCCCAGCACTTCGAGGGTTTCCTTATCCAGAGCGACCTCGGTGCCTTCCCAGTTCCCGAGTTGCGGTGGAAAAGACGAGAGTGGCTGATGCTTCGGAATGATTTCTGTGTGCCCCCGCGCCTGCAGCAAAATGGCGGTAAGACCGACCAGTGCAAACGCGAGAACAAACCGGAGGCTGCCGGTGGCGTTCATGACCTTTCACCCTCTTCATGCACGAAAACGCGGACGATTTGATGCAGCAGATAAAGCATAATCAGCGAAATTACGAAGATCAGCCAGCCGGAAAACTCGTGAAAGAAGCCTTGCGCTTTTTCCGGATCCCCGTATTGAACCAGCAGGCCGGTACCAACGATGCGAAAACTGTTCGCAGCGACAGCGATGGGAATCGATGCGAGCGCCAACAATACCCGCACGCTGACCCGCCGTTCCATTAGATAGCCGTAGATGATGGCAAGCGTCATCAGCGACATCAGCGAACGGATGCCGCTGCACGCCTCCGCCACTTCCAGCGCCATGGCTGGAAGAACGATGACGTTGCCTTCGCGCAGCACGGGTACGCCCATCCAGGGCAGCGTGCTGCTGGCTACTTTGGAAGCCAGCAACTGCAGCGGGAAGGTGATCTGATTGAACAGGATCGCTGGGATTGGGATCATCAAGAGTAGAAACGCCCACGGAAACAGAACTGCGCGGAAAAAACCCCAGCCAAGAAACAGGACCATCAGGCCGGCTAGTACCATCAATAACGATAAGCGTGAGAGAAAAAGTTCAGCCCCCATCTGGCCGACGATGAGGACACACAATCCCAACGCCAAAAACAACAGGCCCCACCACGAGGGGGCTACGCTCACTGCGGTGAGTCGTGAGCGTTCCTGCCATATTACGAAAGCAGAAAACACAGGAACGAAGAAACCGTGCGAGAAATTTGGATCCTTCCACCATTGTGTAACCAGGTGAGCCAGCGTGGGGCCGTATATCCAAGACAACAGAGCGGCGAAAACCCAGGTTTGCCAAAAGACGATCCGGCCCCGGTTCGCCGCGCGAGCGCGCATGGTCGATAACTCGGGATGGAGCACTTGGCTCAACGGGACAGACTCTATCATTAAAAGGGAAACTAGCTTCCAGCATAAGTGAAGCGCAATCCATCTGCAATTAATTAAGGTCCGATACAGGAGCAACCCGATGATATGCGAGAGGCACCGTAGAAGGTGGTGCCTGTGAGCACCGCTTTACCTTTGAAAGGAACGGTGTTTGGGCAATAGTTCCTCAATTGGGGCGATCGCAAGGGAACCCTTGTTACACTCGATTGAGCAATTACTTTCCGTTTTATGCGGACAACTTTGGGTGAACTAAGTAGTTTTTCTTGCTCCCCAAGGTCATGCGTTGGCTGTATACTTTTGAAAATATGGCGGAAACGGGCAATGCAGCTTGCCAGCTCAATGGACACGACGCGGTTCGCCGGTTGCGGTGACTCAACAGACGTCTGCCAATATTCTTCAGCCGTTTAGAGTTTTGTTTCGCGAGAAAAACAGATGGAATCGCATGCTCGCCAAAGCGTCAAAGATGCACAAATCTCCCTGATTCCCGACCCGGTGAGATTGGACTTTGTGGAGGGTGTGAGCCCCAGCATGCGGAGTGTAGAAGGGGTGATGCTGGAAGTTGCGCAGAGCGAAGTTCCCGTCCTACTTCTGGCCGAGGGAGGGGCGGGTAAGAAAGCCACGGCCCGGCGGGTTCACGAGCTTTCCCGGCGTGCCGGGCGATCGTTTCGAGTGGTTTCGTGTTCCTCGTTGATATCTAATGAGTTAGCAGATTCCCAGGGGGAGATTGAGGTGCTCGGCGGGGGCACGGTTTTCCTGGAGGAGCTGGCGGAATTGAGCGTGGAAGGTCAGGCATGGTTGCTGAGGGTTTTGACGCGAGGGAGCGCGAACGGTGGCCTCTCTTCCTCCAGCGGTCAGGCTCGTCTGATCTGCGGAAGTGCGCGCGATCTGGAAGCGGAAGTGAGCGCGGGAAATCTTCGCGAAGATTTGTACTATCGGGTTAGCGGTGTGTGCCTGCGGCTTCCTCCCCTGCGCCAGCGCCGTGAAGATATACCGATTCTGACTGATTACTTTCTTCGTAAGTACGGACGCGATTTTCAACGGACAGTGCCAGCGCTTAGCGAGGAGACGCATCGCCTGTTCCAGGAGTACTCCTGGCCGGGAAACCTCAGGGAACTGGAAAACGCCGCCAAAGCGATTGTGGTCCTGGGAGATGAAACGGTCGCGATGGGTGGGTTGCGTGCGATGCTGTTGCGCTCAGACCATGGCGGCAATGGCAGCAGGATTTCGCTGAAGCAGGCGGCGCGCGCCGCCTCCCGCGAGGCGGAGAAGGAAATCATTCTGCGTGCACTTACACGAACCCGTTGGAACCGGCGTCGGGCCGCGCAGGAACTGCAGATCAGTTACAAGGCTTTGCTCTACAAGCTGAAACAGATCGGATGCTCCGAATACGAGGCGTCTTAGGTCCGGAGTAGCGGGTTCAGGAGGAAAACGAGGAGAACGCATGAAGAATGGATTGAAGCTGGCGTGCGTGGCCCTGTTAGGCTGCACAACCGTTGCCGTATGGGCCCAGGACGACAGCGACGCGAGTGCGGCCAAGCCGGAGAAAGCGCCCGCGCCCGAAGCGCAACCGTCCGCTCCGTCCGCTCCGTCGGTTCCAGTCGACTACATCATTGGAGCGGACGATATGCTGAAAATTTCAGTCTGGAAAGAACCTGAGATGAGCGTCATTCTTCCGGTGCGGCCCGACGGCAAAATTTCCATGCCTTTGCTTGACGACGTGCAGGCTTCGGGAATGACCCCGATGCAGTTGGCGGGCTCGATCAGGGAGAAGCTGAAAAAGTATATTGCCGATCCGCGAGTGACGGTGGTGGTGACGGCGATGAACAGCCAGCGGATTTACCTGCTGGGCGAAGTAAACCACCCCGGACCGACGGCTCTGCTGCCAGGAATGACTGTGCTGCAGGCGCTCTCCACCGCGGGGTTTACTCAGTTCGCCAATCTCAAAGCGATTTACCTGCTGCGCACTCAGGACGGCCAGCAGACCAAGATACCGTTTAACTATAAGGATGCGATCAAAGGCCGGGGCACGCAGCAAAACTTGGTGCTCAAACCGGGAGACACGCTGGTTGTTCCCTGATGCCGGGAAAGAGCACCGGGAAAAAACCGGGAAAGAGAGCTGAAAGGAAGACGGATGAACAAAGTCCACATCATTTTGGCCTTGACGCTGATCCTGATCGTGCGCAGCGCGGCTTTTGCGCAGGACGAGCAACAGCCGGTCCCTGCCCCAGTTCCCGCCGCTGGGCAGGACGCGAATGCTGTCCCGACGGTGAGCGAGAACCCGCCAATTTCCGCGATTGATCAGCCGGGGCTTGAACCCCACGCAGCACCCGAAAGCTTTCTGGTACCTGGCCTGCATTTCAGCCAATCGGTGGATTCCAATGTCGGGGATACTACGGCCGGGGCATCTTTGACGTCGGTCACTAGAGCTCTTGGAAGCCTAACGTTACAAAAGCTTTGGAAGAACTACGACGTGGCCATGGATTACATCGGCGGCGTTGCCTATTACGATCAGTCAGGTATTGGGGTGCAGCAACTGCAGCAATTCGATATCGACAACCGGATCAACTGGAAGCGCGGGCAGTTGGCCATCCGGGATTCGTTCAGCTATCTCCCCGAAGGTACTTTCGGCTTCGGAGCTTATGGTGGTGGTGGGGCCTACGACTCGGGAGTAGGCAGCTTGGGCTCGGGTTTGCTGGGAGGAGGCGCGTTCGCCGGGCAGTCGAGCGCTTTCAGCGGAGGAAATGGTCTGAATATCGGGCTGGGCGTTGTGCCCCGTATTACGAATTTTGCGCTGGCCGATGTTGTCGAGGAGCTGACGCCGAAGTCGTCGGTGACATTTGCCGCGGGCTATGGACTCCTGCATTTTTATGGTAATCTCACTGACCAAAATTCACTGGTTGGTATTCCGCTGCAGGAAAACGTCTCCTTTATTGGCAGCTCGGAATATACCGGCCAGGTTGGATATAACCGAACCCTGACTCCGAGGGATCAATTCGCGGTAAGTTATGGCTATCAGGCCTTTGACTTCTCCGTGGTGGGCACCGCATTTCACTCCAATGTCGTGCAGGTGATGTACGGGCACCGCATCTCTGGGCGGATGGATTTCGTGATTTCGGCGGGACCTCAGTTTACCCGTATCAACCAGCAGCAATGCAACATCCCCACGATTCCAGCGGTGTCCTGCAGTGGTCTTGGCGGCACGGTGAGCACCGTGGGAGACTCGCGGGTCGGCGCTGCCGGCCGAGTGCAGCTCCGGTACAGATTCCCACGAACCTCAGTTTCACTAAGCTACCAGCGTTATGACACGAATGGCTCGGGGATTTTCGCAGGTGCGCTGAGCGACATCGTAGCGGCTGACGCCAAAAGGCCATTGAGCCGCGTCTGGGATGCATTTGCCAACGCCGGCTATTCCAGGAACAGCCAGTTGCAGCTTCCTGGATCAGTTGTCAGTTCGGGCGTTTTTAGTTATGTGTTTGCGGGAGCGGGGCTCCACCGTCAGTTCGGGCGCAGCCTGCGTGGATTCGTCAGTTATCAGTTTAACTACGTCAGTTTCAATAATGGATGTCCCTTGGGAACAGCGTGCAGCAATACGACCCAGAACCACGTTGGTTCGATTGGACTGGATTGGACTCCCCGACCCATCCGGCTTGACTAGTTTCGAGGCCGGCGGATGTGGGGCCGGCAGAACGGGATTGAAGATAATGGAAAACCGCGAACTCAACATGGACGACTATCTGGCGATGTTGCGCCGCCGGATGAAAGTGATTCTGATTCCGGCATTGCTGGCGCCGCTGGCTGGATTTCTGGTTTCGTACGCCTTCCCCGCAAAGTACACCTCGAAATCCGAAGTGCTGGTGACGCCGCCGAAAATCCCGGACGTGGTGGTGCAGCAAGTCTTTACCGAGGATCTGACACAGCACATTACAACGATTGCCCAACGTGTTTTGAGTCCGAGCCGGCTGCGGCCGATGGTGGAGACGCTCGGGTTGGCCAAGGGAGGCCAGAGCGCCGACGATGTGGCTGCCAGCATCCCGCTCAATGTGACAATTGACCCGGTTCAAGATATCTCGCAGTTTGGCACTACGAAAAAAAGACCGGGACCGAACACGAGTGGGGTCCCCGGCTTTTACGTGAACTACACTGCCTCGACAGCCCGCGAGGCGCAACAGATCTGTACCAATCTGACCTCGATGCTGCTGGAAGAAGACCTCAAGTCGAGGCAGGAAGCAACCCAGGGTACGACGACATTTCTTACCCAACAGGTGGAGGATGCCAAACAGCATCTCGACGACCTGGACCGGAAACTGGCAGCTTTCAAGAATCAGCACATGGGCCAACTTCCAGGTGACGAGGATAACAATGTCAAGATTCTCATGGGGTTGAATTCCCAACTCGACGCCAACACGCAAAACCTGAACCGTGCGACTCAGGATAAGTCCTATACCGAGTCGATGCTGGCGCAGCAGTTGGCAGCGTGGAAGTCATCGCAGTCGTCGAATAATCCCCTGTCCTTGCAGCAGCAGCTCTCTCAACTGCAATCTCAACTCATCGACCTGCAGGGACGCTATACCGAGGACCACCCGGATGTCATCAAGGCCAAGGCAGACATCGCGGAGGTTAAGAGGCAGCTGGCGGACATCAACAAGACCTCCGGGAAAACAAGCGATGCTGCAAGCGACAACGGCTCCGCGACAGAACCGCCTGAGATTCGTCAACTGCGCCTTCAGGCTCATCAGTATGAAGATTTGATCGCCCAGGGGACTCGCGACCAGAAAAAGCTTCAGCAGGAAATTGCTTTATACCAAAGCCGGGTGGCGTCGAGTCCTGGCATCGAAGAGCAGTACAAGGAATTGGCTCGGGACTACGACAACGCGCAAAAGGTTTACCAGGACGACTTGGCCAAGCAAAGCACCTCCAAGATGGCTACGCAGGCGGAGCAGGAGGAGCAGGGCGAACATATGGCGCTTCTGAATCCAGCCGACCTGCCGGATTCGCCGAGTTTTCCGAATCGACTATTTTTCGCCGGTGGAGGATTTGGCGCCGGCCTGGTGTTGGGCCTCAGTCTGGCGATATGGCTTGAGTTCCGTGAGAGGTGCATTCGCACCGAGGCGGACGCCGAAGCAGCAGTTGGACTTCCCATGCTGGTTGCAGTTCCCTGGGTGGTCCAGACGGAGTCGGTTAATGGCAATGGCAAGGGTCATTTCTGGAACCGCAAGAAGCAGCCGGAGGAGAAAGAAGAGACGGCTGGAGTTTAGGTAAGCGTTCAGGCAAAGACTAAAGAGAAATACATGTACAAAGAGTTCTTCGGCTTGCGGGCAAATCCGTTCAACGTCAATCCGGACCCGCGTTATTTGTTCCTGACGCGGCACACCGAGGAGGCATTGGCGTGCCTCACCTATGGCATCCAGAGCCGTAAAGGGTTTGTGTTGCTGACCGGGGAAGTAGGCACGGGGAAGACCACGCTGATTAATAAGTTGCTCGAGTGGTTGCGGCTGCAGCAGGTGGCGACTGCGTTCATCTTTAACTCGCGCTTAAACACGGCGCAGTTCCTTGATTACATGATGGCGGATTTTGGTATTCCTTGCGATTCGAAGGCCAAGAGCCAGATCCTTCTGCGACTCTATAACTGGTTACTCGATCGTTACCGGGCGGGCGAGACCGCCGTACTGATCGTTGACGAGGCGCAGAATCTGACGGACGAGGTACTCGAGGAAATCCGAATGCTCACCAACCTGGAGACATTTACCGAGAAGCTTCTGCAGATCGTCCTGGTTGGCCAGCCGGAGCTTGAACAAAAGTTGAAGCAGCCCCAAATGCGGCAGTTGCGGCAACGGTTGACACTGCGCGCCCGGACTCATCCACTCACGCTCGAAGAGACGAAGGCGTATATCCAGCAACGGTTGCGCATCGCCGGTTCCAACGGCCAGCATATTTTCGAAACCGACTCCGTGGTCGCAATTCACCGCTATGCGAGCGGCATTCCGCGGGTCATCAACTTGTTGTGTGAGCATTGTCTGGTAAGCGCGTTCGTAGACCAGCAGAAAGTAATCGCACCAGTGGTCGTGGACGGAGTGGCGCGCGACTTTGAACTGGGCGATGGCACCGCGGCCGGAGCTATGATTGCGCCGCCGCCCTCGAACCATGATCGGGTGAACCGGGATAAAACTGATTTAGTGGAAACCTTGCGGTCGCTGGCTAATCTGGCGGACCGGCTGCGCGAAGAGGATAAAGACGACCTCCCCCGGGAGAGGAAGCTATGAGCAGAATTCACGAGGCGCTGAAGAAGGCCGAACAAGAGCGGGCGGCGGCGGCGCAGACAGGCTCGGCGCAGGGAGGCTTGCCGCAGCCCAGCTTCGCTACGTCCTCCACGGCTGATCCGCCCGTCACGGTAGCGGAAGAACCGCCGGTAGTGGCGGAGGCGCAGGCCCCTGCCGCTCCATTCCTGCCTCCCATACCGTCATTCTCTAATTCTTTCAGCCTCGATGCCCTGTTGGCCCGCTGTCCGCAATTGCAGTGGCAGCCCGATCAGAAAACCATGCTCTTTTTCAACGGCGACGATAGCAAGCGCGGCACCGAGGAGTTCCGCACGTTGCGCTCGCGGCTATATCACACGCGCGAGAAGATGACGCTTAAGAAGATCCTGATAACCAGCGCACTGCCCAAAGAAGGCAAATCTTTCACCGCGGCGAATCTGGCGCAGGTAATGGTACGGCAGCATGGACGGCGTGTTCTGCTGATTGATGCCGACTTGCGCGGCCCACGACTTCACCTCATGCTGGGCACGACTTCGTCTCCCGGACTCACCGATTATCTGCAGGGTGGGAGCGACGAATTCTCGATCATGCAGCGTGGGCCGATGGAAAATCTGTTTTTTATTCCCAGCGGTCATCAGATCACCGAACCCGCCGAATTCGTGGCCAATGGACGGCTGAAGTTTCTGCTGCAACGGGTGGAGGCCCTGTTTGACTGGATTGTCATCGATTCGCCGCCCGCCGTGCCGGTTTCCGATGCCAGCGTCCTGGCAAAAGTCTGTGACGGTGTGCTGATGGTAGTTCGCTCCAATGCGACGCCTATCGATATGGCGCGCAGGGCCCGCGAAGAATTTCCAGACCAGGCGCTGGTTGGGGTCGTGCTAAACGGAACAGACAAAGAGGCTTCTCCTTATTCGCGCTATTACTATGAGGCGTACGTGAAAGATTCGACTGAGTCCAAGTCTTAGGGAATAGGGAACCGTGATCCGGCTGTTCAAAGTTTATTATCCGTTGCGCACCTTGATTCTTCTGGTGGGAGAGGCCCTGATCGTTTGGCTTTCGTTCCTTCTGGCTACGCTATGGCGAAACCAGGACAGCTGGTTGCTGCTCAACGTAGACGGCGGATACGTGCAAGTGTTAGCGGAGCTGGGACCGAGGATTCTCGTGGTTACAGCTGCAGTGCTCCTTCTTTCGCACTGGTTTGATCTGTATGACGCGTCCAGTCTAAGCGCCAAAGGCGAGCACGCATTCCGCCTTCTGCTCGTGCTGGGTTTCGTAGCCTTGGCGCTGGCTGTTTTGGGCTCCCGGTATCCCGGCCTTCTGCTGGGAAATGGTTCCGCGTTTTGGGGACTCGTCATCCTCACCTTCACTTTGTTCTGCTGGCGCTCGGCTTGTTCCTGGATGGTCAAACAGCCCTTCCTACGCGAGCGGGTTTACATACTTGGCACAGGCGACCGCGCAGAGCGGCTAGTGACGGGGCTCCGCGAGCACTCCGCGTTGGGCGTGGAAGTGGTGGGATGGACGGGGGACGTTGACGGCGAATTGACGCGCGAGATCGTGGCTTTGCACCTCATGGGTTTGGCCCGGGGGAAAAAGGGGCTGCATCGTGTGATCGTCGCAATGCCAGATCGCCGCGGCACCTTGCCCGTGGAAGAATTGCTGAACCTCCGCCTCGCCGGCGTGAAGGTCGAGGAGGCCACGTCGTGGCTGGAAAAGATCACGGGGAGAATTGAAGTCGAACAGTTATATCCCAGTTGGCTTATCTTCGCCGAGGGATTTCGCTTCAGCAGCGTCTTCCGGTTGGTCCGCCGCGGTGTAAACTTTCTGTTTGCGCTCGCCGGACTCGTAATCTCGCTCCCCTTGCTCCCTTTCGTCGTATTGGCGGTCAAGCTGGATTCTTTCGGGCCAATATTGTACCGGCAGCAACGTGTAGGCCGGGGCGGAGCAATTTTTTATTGTTATAAGTTCCGTACCATGCGTGTGGATGCCGAGGCCGATACTGGGGCCACCTGGGCCACCGACGACGATCCCCGTATCACACGCGTGGGGAAATTTCTGCGCGCGTCGCGGCTCGACGAGATTCCGCAGTTGTGGTGCGTATTGAAAGGGGATATGCATTTCGTGGGTCCGCGCCCGGAGCGTCCAGAGTTTGTCGAATGGTTGAGCCGTGAGATTCCGTACTACGGAGTGCGCCACGTGGTGAGGCCGGGAATCACCGGCTGGGCGCAGGTGCAATACAAATACGGCAATACTCTGGAAGACGCTCGAGAAAAACTCCAATACGATTTGTTCTACATCAAGAATGCCTCGCTCGGTCTCGACCTGCTGATCATGTTCCAGACCATTAAGATTGTGTTGCTGGGACGCGGTGCGCAATGAGGGTTTTCAACCTGACGGAGGTGGAGTTCCCAGCTTATCCAGTTCGACACGGGAAGGAATCATCCGGCCCATCCGCAACGCATGGTAGAGCCATGCGAAGAAAGCTGAGTTGATCATGCAGAAGTAGTAGGGCAGACGCAGAAACCCTGGTTTGAGCGTCACCGTCGCGCCCAGAGCGGCCAATCCGTAAAACAGGAGCTGCCCCCCCAAGAACCATCTGTAAACCGGGTCGCGCCACAACTCAACGTTAGCGAGGATGAGGAGAACCATCGCTAGTGGCACCAACAACCGGCCTGCTTTGTGGGAGAGAAGGCAGAATAGGCTCATCATTCGCGGTGGCCATAGCAGGCCCTTCACTTCCCGCAGTTGACCGATATTGCCCGCGGTTATGCGAACCCGCCGGGAGAAGCCCTCCATTTCGTGCGCTTCCTCATAAGCCACAGCCGCTGGTTCGTAAGCGATGCGATAGCCGCGCTGCCGAATGCGCATAGGAATGACGAAGTCATCGTTGATGGTATCGGCGGCGGGAAAGGGATAAAGCTCCCGGCGAATCGCATAGAGCGAGCCATGCGCGCCAGTGAAGCCTCCCAGTTTGGCTTCCTGTACTTTCAAGAAGGTCTCATACTTCCAATAGAAATCCTCTTGCACGCCCAGATTGGCTTGTTCTTTCTTGAGGACACGGTAGACGCCACTTACCGCTCCCACATGCGGATCGGCAAAATATTCCACGAGATGCCGAAGCGAATCTGGAGTTAGCATGCTGGAAGCATCGGAGAAAGCTACAATCTCACCGGCCAAAAGTGGAAGGGCATCGTTCAATGTAGCGACCTTGCCTCGATTTGTCGGAAATTCGAGCAGGCGGACTCTGCCCGGCGCTTTTTCCTCCGCAAAGGACCGCACCACCTGAGCCGTGGCGTCAGCGGAACCATCCGAGGCCACTACGATTTCCAGCTGTCGGGCGGGATAATCGAGCGAAAGCGCATTCTCAATCTTCGCCCCAATGACTGCGGCTTCGTTATAAGCCGCAACCAGCAGCGAGACGGAAGGCTCGATCGGCCTCGTCTGGAACGAAGTGCGAAAGAAAGCTGGCAACAACCACAGCAGCAAGGGATAGATCAAATAGACATACACAAGCAGCCCGGCCGAACTCCAGAACAGAAGCTTGATCATGGCAACGGTCAGGCAGGCCGTGCTCGAACGCAATAGAGCTGACCGAGCACTTCGCAGGACTCGATTCGGAAGCCGGCCTGATTAAGGTAATTTTCCACCTCAGTCATCCGCCAAAAATAGACTGGGCAACCAGCAACTTTAAGGCGTACCTTGCGGATTGCCATGCGCATCGTTCCTGCCCGAGGCCAGGCCGAAAGAAAGGTGCGTCGGGTAAGTTTGCGTATCACCCGGAGGCGGGCAAGCGGATCCGCAACGTAGTCCCAAAATCCTATCGCAATGACAAACTCAAAGGCCTCAGCAGTGTTCCAGTCAAGCACGTCGCTCAACACGAATCGGCAGTGGTCAGCCACGCCTTCGCGATCCACCAATTGTTTTGCCAGGCTAAGCATTTCGGGGGCAAAGTCCACGCCTGTTACCTGGGCACCGCGTTGGGCCAAAGACAACACAAATCGCCCCGAACCGCAGCCTACATCGCATACCGTTGCGGGCCGAAGCTCTTCCGCCTGCCGCATTACCCAGTCGAACCGCTGATACATGTCCTTTCTTAGCCAGTGGTTAAGGCGGCGCACAATCGGATTGCTCTTGCCCGTATAGATTGAATCGAACTCTGGCGCGATTCGATCCCAGTATTCGGCTATCTGGCGGGATTCATCGGTTTTTTGATTGGCTACAGGCATACAGGTCAACATCCTCCGCCATTTCGGCTAGTCCGCTTTCACGGAAACTCGTAAACGTCCCTTCCCGGAGCATATCATTTAGGCGCTGGTGGGTCTTGGACAGATTCATGTAGTGGCGAATCCTGGTAGTCAATTTGCTTGGTAGTCGAGGCTGGTTCGGGTCGATTTCCCAGGGATGAACATAGGCAATAATCGGCAGTCCTTCCTTCCGGGCATGTTTGATTCCGAACCGGGTATACCACTGTGGCAGCAGGCGCAGATATCCCCCTCCTCCTACCGGCAAACTATGGTTCCCGATTCGGAAGGTCGTAAGTGGATACTCCATCAAGGGGCCCGCGGGGGTCTTAATGCGAAACGGGGCGCGAGGCGCGTCCGGAATTCCGTAGCGATCATGATGTATCGGAAAAATGCTGGAATCGTAAGTAAATCCAAGTTGTACAAGAATTTCGAGCGCCCATAAAGAGCTGGCTGTAATCGAGTACGTCGGAGCTCTGTATCCGCAGATCGGCAGGCCGGCAATCTGTTCGATGACGTCTTTTGCACGACGCGTATCCTCAAGAAATTCCTTAGGATCGAGCCGGTAGATCAGGCGGTGCCAGTAGGAATGGCAAGCCAGTTCGTGTCCAGCGGCCACAATTTCACGCACTAAACCGGGAAACCGCTCCGCGACCCAGCCGACCACGAAAAAAGTGGCGTGGACTTGATGCTCCGCCAGCAACTCCAGAATTCGCTGCGTGTTAGCTTCCACCCGGCAATCGTACTGATCCCACTGAGAGCGCTGCACCGCTAGCGCCTCGGCATGAAAATAATCCTCAACATCTACAGATATGACATTCATGAAGGATTCTGGAGGCATCTCTTGAATTCTAATCAGCGCGTGGGCCAGTGAGTTTGCCATTGTCGGCGCAATTCTTCATCATAAGACCGACAGGCTTCAGGCGCAATCAGAGCTTATGCAAAGGCAATGTTACCGAGAGGGTGTGGGGATAGCGCCCTCGGCTGTCCGCCGAGCGAAGCTCGGCAGTTTTTCCCAGTTGAAATCTAACTGTTTCACTGTAGCCCGGACTCCTCTGCTTTTTGCGTTTTGATCACGTATCCTTCAACCACGCGCCCGGAGAAGCCCTGCTTGCGAAGAATTCGGCTCATGCCTGAGTAGGTTTGAAAAGAGTCGTAAAAGCGGTGGCTGAAGGGCTGCCGCAGAGTGAGCCCAAAAAAATGAAAGATGTAGCCGTTGAGGATAGCCCAGAAGCCGCCAATTATCGCTCGGGGATGGCCGCCACGCACGCGCCGAAGCAAGTCACGCCAGACGAAGCCGAAGTGGTGCAGGTTCAGGCTGACGCAGCCTCCGGGCTTGAGCACTCGGGAAATCTCGGGAATGGCAGCATTCAGGTTCATCAGCGGTAGGGCAACCCGCGAAACCAGGATGTCGAATGCGCCATCTCGAAATGGCAGACGTTCTCCGTCTCCGCAAACGAAGTGAGCATCGGGATAGCGCTCGCGGTTGTGCCGCAACGAAGCCAAGTCGATATCCACCCCGACCTGCACCTCTGCCTCGGGCAGGTCCGGAGCGGGTCCGCAGCCCACGTCAAGGCATCGCGTTTTGTGTGCACGTGAGGTTGTTTTAAACGGGGGACTCGCGGTTGCTGCCAGCGTATTCATGCCAGTTCCCAATCTCGGTAGAAAAAACAGCAGCAGAAATTATAAATGATGCAGTGGGATTTCATCCGCGAAAGAAACCGATTCTCCGGTTGTGACCAAGGAAAACGAGTTCGCCTTTGCTAGCGGATTGTTGTACTCTGATAGTTAAGGAAGCAGGATGGTGTTCGTACGATAAGTGCTTTAGAATGAGGAAGAAACATATGTCTCCTTGCAGCAAGCGCTAAACTGATACTGCGGTACTTAGGCGGGTTGAAGATTTTCGGCAACAAACTTCTCCATGAGCAGGTTCCAGGCACATTCCACGAGCGTCCCCGGCCTTGATAGACCCCGCAATAGCACGCTGGCGTACCGCGCCCTTGTGGCCTTCTCACTGATCAATTTTGTCCGTCCGGAGGACTTCATTCCCGGACTTTCGGTTATTCCCGTTGCGAAGATCACCGGCGGGATCGCTCTGTTGGCGCTCATCTTTGCATTTCCTACCGCTGGCCGCCGCCGGCTGCCTGTCGAACTCAAGGTTCTGCTCTTACTTTTGGCCCAAATGATCCTCTGCATTCCGTTTGCGGCATGGCGAGGCGGCGCTTACGACGTGGTGATAAATAAGTTCTCGAAAGGGGTCATCGTTGCGATCCTGATCTACATGGTTGCGACTTCCATCAGCGAAGTGCGCCGGCTGCTTGCCATTCAAGCGGCCGCCACTGCGCTGGTGACGATCGCGTCTGTGCTCGTTCACCACACGGATTACGGCAGGCTGATGGGAATACAAAAAGGGGTCCTCGAAAACCCGAATGACCTGGCAATTAACATAGCGATCAATTTTCCGTTATGCGTCGCGTTCTTTTTCGCGGCGAAAAAATCCCAATCGAAGTTGTTTTGGGCCGTTAGTCTCGCTTTCATGTCATGGGGGGTGGTTGCCACCTATTCCCGCAGCGGCCTGCTCGCGATGGTTGTGACGGTTGTAATTTGCATATGGGAGTTTGGAATCCGAGGCAAGCGGATGGGGGTGTTGGTCGGTGCTGCCTTTGCCGGGATCGTTGCACTCGTTGTCGTCGCCGCCACGCCGAACTACTTGATCCGCATCGAGAGTCTGGTACGCGGCAACATAGAAGGCTCCGGCGACAGGGGTTCCCTTGAGGCGCGCGAGGAACTGCTGAAAGACAGTCTTTCGATTATGACCAGGCATCCTGTTTTCGGGGTTGGGCCAGGCAACTTCGCCAGCTATACGCAAACGTGGCGGGTAGCCCACAATACCTATACGGAACTGGGAGCCGAGACTGGTCTGCCAGGGCTATTTCTCTTTCTGTTGATGCTCGGTCTCACTTTCCGCAAGATAAGGCGCACTCGAAAACTGCCTGGGTATCAAGCCAGCGAGGACATACGTTTGTGGACCAGCGCGCTTTGGGCGGCGATGGGGGCGTACGCTGCGGGAGCAATGTTCGATTCGACGGAATACAACCTGTTCCCATATTTCATGGTGGGATACATCTGCGCCCTTTATCAGATCGCGAGCGTTACGGAGGGAGATATCAATTTCCCGCAGGATGAATCCCAGAGTGGAGACAATAGAAAACTTGGCAACCGTGCGAGAGGCGAACGCGAACTGGTCTGGACTCGCTAGCGAAGTCCTCGCCATCTTGCGTTGCCTGAGCTGTCAAGACCGGCTGGAGCAGCAGCCCGATGGGCTGGTTTGTATAGGTTGTGGGAGGCAGTATCCCGCGATCACCGGTGTAGTCCGCTTTGTCGATGCACAGAATTACGCCGGCAGTTTCGGATTTCAATGGAAGATCCACGCCCGGACGCAACTCGACGACGCCAACAGCCGGCGGTCGGAGAATGCGTTTCGCCGGCGCACGGGATTCCAGCCTGAGGATCTGGCAGGAAAGCTGGTGCTGGACGTCGGATGCGGCATGGGGCGGTTTGCCGACGTCGCAACCCGTTGGGGCGCCCACGTGGTAGGCGTCGATCTGAGCCTGGCCGCGGAGGTTGCAACGCAAAACCTAGCCGACACGAATGCCGCTATTTTTCAGGCAGATGTATTTCAACTGCCTTTTGCCGAGGGCAGCTTCGATTACATTTACAGCATTGGAGTGCTTCACCACACTCCAAGCTGCGAGCAGGCCGTCAAAGTTCTCCCGAAGCTGCTGAAGCCGGGCGGCCGCCTTGCTGTCTGGTTGTACAGCTCCTATAACCCCTGGTATCGCATGAGCGACGTTTACCGGAAAGTTACCCGGCGCATCCCTCAAAAATTCTTATACAAATTGTGCTACGGTGTACGCCCGCTGTACGGTGTGCATCAGATTTTGAGAAAGATTCCGTTGATTGGAAGGCCTGCGAGCAGCGCAGTGGCGTGGCTGATTCCCATGTCTTTCAATCAAGATGCCGAGTGGCGAGTGCTCGACACATTCGATTGGTACTCGCCCTGGTATCAGTCCAAGCACTCTTATGAAGAAGTTTTCCGCTGGTTTGAGAGCTGCGGGCTGGAGGATTTGCACGTCGCGGAGGAACCCATCTCGGTAAACGGGCGGAGACCCTTGCCGTGACCACTCTTCTGAGAGGCCGGCTAGTTGCGGGTGCGTTCTCTAGTTAAGTGCGTCGGCCAGACTGCGATGCGCGAAAGATGAGCGAAAAAAGAAACAGGATGAGAGGTGCAGTTGCACTGGCGCAGCAGCCGGGTAGAAGTCTGGTTGGCAAACTCTCGTACGGGAGATGGCTCCCGAGTTATGCCTGGCAGCGGCTTACTCGATCCATCCCGCGCACCACGGTGCATCTGATCATTGCTCTCGCCGATCATTTTGAGCCGGCGATTGTGCCCGAGAATGGCCGGGCCCGCGTGCCGTTATCCAAGCAGGAGCGACGCGTAGAACGATGGTGCTCTGAATATCCCCGATCCGTTGATTCATGGCGAGACCATGAGGGACGGCCCTTTGTCCACACCTATTTTTATCCCGCTGAACAGTATGATCGAGGACTGGTTGATCGCCTTGCCGGCCACTGCCACCAAGGGTGGGGAGAAGTTGAAATTCATCTGCATCACGGCGTGGATGCACCGGACACGGCTGAAAATACACGCCGTCAGCTGACCGAATTTCGCGATGCCCTTGTGGTAAACCACGGCTCGCTTTGTTTCATGGAGGGTTCCAGCCAGCCCCGGTATGCCTTTGTTCACGGCAATTTTGCGCTGGCGAATTCCGCTGGAGGTTATGCCTGCGGAGTCGATAATGAAATGGAACTTCTCGCCGATACTGGATGCTACGCCGATTTCAGCTTACCCGCGGCGGCCTTCCATCCTGCGCAGATTGCGAAAGTCAACTCGCTTTACGAGTGCGATCTTCCGCTCAATGCCCAAGCCCCGCATCGCAAAGGGCGCGATCTGCGGGTTGGACGTGCCCCGCGAATCTTTCCTCTGAATGTGCAGGGTCCGTTGATGTTCGATTTTGACAGGAGCGCTCGCAACGGCGTGGGTCGCTTCGAGAATGCGGCGCTGACCGCAGCAAATCCTCCGAGTTTGCGCCGGCTGACGCTATGGAAGAAGGCGGCGATTTCGGTTCAGCATCGGCCGGACTGGCTCTTCATCAAACTCCATTGCCACAGCATGGATCCCACGCAACGCGAAGGTGTAATCGGAGCCCCCATGCAACGATTCCTCGCTGAGCTTGTTGCGGGGGCGGAAGACCGGCGGGAGTTTATTCATTTCGTTACGGCGCGAGAGATGGTGAACATAATCTGGGCCGCTTGCGACGGTCGCGAGGGGAATCCAGGGGAGTACCGCGACTATCGCTTAAAGCGAGCCGCGGAATCCCCGACGCAGATACGCAAAAGCACAAATCCCCAGGTAAGCGTGAGAGGATAGTGCATGTGCGGAATCGCTGGCATCGTGAACACAGCCTCCGACGAGCGAGTCGAAGCGGCCACGATTCATCGCATGTGCCAGGCGATAGTTCATCGCGGGCCGGATGATGAAGGTATTTACGTTAAAGACGGCACGGGCTTTGGCATGCGCCGCCTCAGCATCATCGACCTGGCCGGAGGCCACCAGCCGGTGTTTAACGAGGACGGGTCAATCTGGGTTGTTTTCAACGGAGAAATTTATAACTTCCCGCAACTCCGCTCCGAGCTCGAGAGCCGGGGCCATCGCCTATCTACGCATAGCGACACGGAAGTAATCGTCCACTTGTATGAGGAGATGGGCCGCGATTGCGTCCATCAACTGCGCGGAATGTTCGCCTTTGCACTGTACGACCAGCGTCGCCGCAAGGTGCTGATCGCGCGCGATCGCCTGGGAGAGAAGCCGCTGCATTATGCTTTCGATGGCCGGCGCCTCCTGTTTGGATCGGAGATCAAAGCCATTCTTGCCGTAGCGCCGGAACTCGCGCAGGTCGATCGGCAGGCCCTTCGGCAATATATTCAGTTCGGATATATACCAGATCCGGCAACTGCTTTTTTGGCAATTAAAAAGCTTCAGCCGGGACATCTGCTAGAGCTGGAGCAGGGCAACCTTTCCATAAGTCAATATTGGGATCTTCCAGAATACGGCACACATTCGCCTGCCAGCGAAGAGGAGTGCTTGGAAGAGTTGGAGCAACGATTAGCGGAAGCTGTCAAGATGCGGCTTATCGCCGATGTGCCGCTGGGCGCTTTTCTGAGCGGAGGCGCTGACTCATCAACCATCGTTGCGCTGATGGCCCGATTTACTTCCAAACCGGTCAAGACGTTCTCCATCGGATTCCGGCAGAAGGATTTCGACGAGACGCCACACGCGCGCCTGGTCGCACAGAAGTTTGGCACTGAGCACCATGAGTTGATCCTCGAGCCCGATGTGGTGGATTCAGTCGAAACCCTGACTCATTCTCTGGAAGAGCCGTTCGGAGATGCTTCAGCGCTACCGACCTACTACGTCTCATGCTTGGCGCGGCAACACGTGACGGTGGCCCTGTCCGGCGATGCCGGAGACGAAATATTCGCGGGCTATGATCGCTATAGAGTCTGCCTGCAAGATCGTTCGTTCGGATGGATTCCGGATTGGACGCGCAACGTCTACCGTGATCACATTCACAAACTGGTTCCGCGCGCGGTGCCGGGACGCAGTTTTAGTTATAGCGTGTCGTTGCCCTGGCAAGAGCGTTATCTGGAGGAGATTTCGCTTCAACCCCTCCAGAGGCAGACGGCGCTTCTCTCCGATGATTTTATGGCGCCGGGTGCGGGAGAAGCGCATCCGTTCGATCTGTTTCGTAGCTATATCGAACACGCGCCCGCACGAGACCCTCTAAGCCAGTTGCTTTATCTTGATTCGAAAACGTATCTGCCAGCAGACATTCTCACCAAGGTCGACCGGATGAGTATGCTTACCTCCCTCGAAGCCAGAGCTCCGATGGTGGACCATTTCTTTGTGGAGTGGGCTACGGGCTTGACTTCGGAATGGAAGATGCGCGGCGCCGAACAAAAATACATTTTGAGAAAACTGGCGCAGCGCGTAGGCGTGCCGAGGGAGGTGTTGTATCGGCCTAAACAGGGCTTTGCCTTGCCCATTGTCCATTGGACTCGAAACGAATTGAAAGATCTGATCCAGACCGTGCTGCTCGAGCCGCGCACGCTGCAGCGGGGCTATGTCAATCCGCGAGCCCTGCGTCAGTTGCTTGACGAACACTTTCGTGGGCGGCGAAACCATGTCGGACGAATCTGGCGGTTGCTGATGCTTGAGCTCTGGCATCGGAATTATCTTGAGAAAATTCACACCGCGGAATTCGTTCGCGGAACGGAGAACGAGGTTCACGTAAGTGGAGGCAGCGCGTGAACCGGAATGTTCCGCCAGTCGCCGCGTTGAAGTCTGAAAATGATTCTGAGGCTCCAGATTCTGAGGCTCAAGGAGATTCTGATTCGTCTGCAGCAACCGACGCCAGTTCGAACGTTCAACCTGGCGTCTTTTTAATGATTGATAGCTTTCAGACTGGAGGAAGCGAGCGGCAGTTTGTCGAGTTGGCGCGCGCTCTGCATCCATCCAGGTACGCAGTTCGTTTGGGCAGCCTGCAGCAGAAAGGCTCACTGCCGGAAGATCTAGGACCGGTGCAGTGTTTCGATCTTGGGGGCAGCCTCTACCGCCTGCCGTCACTGCGAACGCGCTACCGTTTAACAACCTATCTGCGGCGCGCTGAAGTTGCCATCGCTCACGCATTTGATTTCTACACGAATCTCACCTTGATTCCTGCTGCGAAGTTGGCTCGCGTACCGGTTGTGATAGGAAGTCAGCGCCAGTTGGGAGACCTGCTTACTTCCGCTCAGCGCCGAGCGCAAGTTGCAGTGTTTCGCTGGGCTGACTGCGTGGTCTGCAACTCCCAGGCGGCTGCTGGTCGACTGATTCAGCAGGGACTGCGGCCCGACAAGCTACGCGTGATCGGCAACGGGCTACCTCCTGCAGCCTTTGCTGAGACTGCGCCGGTTATACCGCGGCGTCCCAATTGCCTTCGCGTCGGGATGATCGCCCGCATGAATGCGCGCTCCAAGAATCATGGGGTTCTGTTGAACGCAGCAGCTCGCCTTCGCAGCCGTATGGAGAACTTTGAAGTCGTTTTAGTCGGTGACGGTCCACTGCGGCCCGAGCTGGAACGCCAGGCGAAAGAGTTGGGGCTCAGCGGACACGTAGAGTTTCTCGGTGACCGGCGGGATGTCGCTGCCATCCTGGCTTCTCTCGATGTAACCGTATTACCCTCCGCTTCGGAAAGCCTGTCCAACGCCATTCTTGAATCGATGGCCGCAGGAGTTCCAGTAATCGCGAGCGATCTTGGTGGCAACGTTGAACTCGTCGCGAACGACAGGGGAATCCTGGTTCCAGCGGATGACGAAGAAGGCCTCGCCACTGCTTTGCAGCGGATCGCCGGAGATCTGGTTCTGCGAGAAACGCTCGGCCGAAACGCGAAACAATTCGCGCAGGAGAACTTTACGATCGAGCAGATGAGGAAGAAATATGACGAGCTTTATGCCGAACTGCTGGACAGAAAAGGTTGGCATTCGAAGACATCAGCTGCTCACGTTGCGCGAAGGAGTTCCCATCCTCCATTGCGGGTGACGATAGTAGCGGCCTCGCTGCGCTACGTAGGAGGCCAGTCGGTTCAGGCGGATTTATTGCTAAGAAATTGGCAGAACGATGCCGACGTTCAAGCTGACCTGTTACCCATCGATCCTCGATTTCCGCGCGGTCTCAAGTGGGTGGAACGAATTCCCGTTCTGCGAACGGTTGTGCGGGAACCCTTGTACGTGCTGGCTCTTTGGCGAGCATTAAAAGATGCCGACGTCGCACACATCTTTTCTGCGTCCTACTGGTCATTCTTGCTTGCGCCGGTGCCCGCATGGCTGGTGGCACGCATGAGAAAGAAGAAGGTTCTGCTCCACTACCACAGCGGCGAAGCTCGCGATCACCTGCAGCGATTCCGCACGGCCCGTCCGATGCTCGACAGAATGGACATGCTGGTCGTTCCTTCCCGATACCTGGTCGGTGTCTTCGCCGAGTTTCGCCTGACGGCAAAAGCTATACCGAACATTGTGGACCTTTCGCAGTTTTTATTCCGGGCGCGCACGCGACTGCGTCCTCACCTGGTTTGTACGCGAGGTTTCCATTCTTACTACCGGGTTGACTTGGTGGTGCAGGCTTTCGCAGAGGTTCAGAGAGTCTTTCCCGAAGCGCGCCTGGACTTAGCCGGAGGCGGGCCGCTCGAACCGGAGATTCGTGAGCTGGTTCGCAAACTAAACCTGAGCGGAGTGAAATTCCTGGGTGTGGCATCGCGAGCGGAAATCGGCAGAGTATATGACGATGCCGACATTTTCGTGAATGCGTCATCTCTGGACAACATGCCAGTTTCAGTTCTTGAAGCGTTTGCCTCCGGAACGCCGGTCGTCACTACTGCACCGGAAGGGATGAATTACCTGGTGGATCATGAGCGGACCGGATTGTTGTCACCGCCGGGCGCGGCAACTCCACTTGCAGAAAATATCTTACGACTGCTGCGGGATGGAGAGCTTGCCTCCCGGCTTGCTAACAATGCGCACGAAGAGTCCGGTCGCTACCGTTGGCAGGTGGTGCGGGAAGACTGGCTGGATGCGTACCACTCACTGATGTCGGAGTCACGAGTAGAAGTGAAGGGAAGTGAAGGAAAGAACGGAAGAGGATACTGAGCCCATCGTGAAATTACCGGCTGACACAGCAACTCAGAGTGGAACCCAGCCTCTCGCAGCGAAGAAAAGCAAAGCTCCGGTTTTTGTCGTGGGCTGCCCCAGATCGGGCACCACTGTCCTTTACCACATGCTGCTCTCGGCCGGAGACTTTGCGGTTTATCGGACAGAATCCAACGTCTTCAATCTGCTGGTCCCGCGATTTCACGGAATGCGTTCAGCGGCCGACCGGCAAGAACTTTTAGATGTTTGGGTGAGAAGTAAACTATTTCGAGTCTCGGGATTGGACCCTCATGAGATCAGCGCCAAGGTCATGGCCCAGTGCCGCAGCGGAGGAGATTTTCTTCGAATCGTAATGCAGGAGATCGCCCACAAACAGGGCGTTTCACGCTGGGCTGACTGTACGCCCGAGCACCTTCTATACATGGAAGAGATCAAGCAGCAAATACCAGACGCGCTGTTCGTCCACATTATTCGTGATGGCCGCGATGTCGCTCTCTCGTATGTCAAGCAGGGGTGGTCGCATCCTCTGCCGTGGGATCGTGATGATCGTCTCGGGGTCGCAGGATTGTATTGGCAGTGGCTTGTGCGCAGAGGGCGAGAGCAGGCAAAGGGCTTAGGGGCAGACTACCAGGAAGTGCGCTTCGAAGATCTGATTGCGCGGCCGCAGGAAACATTGTCACGACTTGGTTTGTTCGTCGGTCACGACCTCGATTACGAACGGATTCACAGTGCCGGGATTGGATCGGTCAGCGAACCTAATTCGTCGTTTGCTGCGGAAGCAGAAGGAACTTTCAATCCTGTGGCTCGGTGGAAGACCAAGATGTCGGCCGAACAGGTCGCTGGTTTCGAGGAGCTTGTCGGCGATTCGCTGCTGGAATTAGGATATGGTCCGCTCTCGCGAACTGGATACCGAACGACGCTTCGCGCAAGCCGCATGCGGGCCACTTATTCGGCTCTATTCGACGCGAAGCATTGGACGAGAACCTACACCCCCCTGGGCCGCCTTGTGCGGTTGGAGCGCATCGAGATCGAGCGGTAGAGTGTCCATGCAGTCGCTCATGCGATAGGAACGGAGTTTGCTTCGGGAGTTTGTCGCGCCCATTCGTGGGATTCTCCTTCCAGGCAAACGCGGTGCCATAACTCCAAGTTGAGCAGCCGCCAGATCCGATCATAGTGGTGACGATACTGGGAGCGGTGCTCGCGGAAGAGTTTCTCGATTGCCGATCGCTTGAAGAATCCACGGCTCATGCTTCGAGGTTCCGTAAGGAGGTGCTCGATAGCGTCCAGCTGTGCGCCCGCCAGCCAGCCACTCCAGGGCGTTGGAAATCCTAACTTCTGCCGGTAGATGATCGAGCGGGGAAGCAGATCCTCCATCGCTTTCTTCAGGATCCATTTGCCGGCTGTTCCGCGGATCTGAATGCTGGCGGGAACACGAGTAGCCCATTCCACGAGAACGTGATCGAGAAACGGCACCCGGCTCTCGATCGAAGCCGCCATGCTCATGTTGTCTTGCTTCATCAGAAGCTCAACCAGGTAAGTTTTGATGTCGGTGTAGAGGAGGCGCTGCAGAATATCTCCCTCGGATTTTTCCCAATATCCCAGGACAATGCGATAGGCAGAGCCAGCCACAACCTCGGCTTGAAAGTCATCCGTCAGCAGGTCGCTCTGATCCTTTTGATTGAATGCGGAAAAGAAATTGTCGAAGTAAAAAGAAGTCAACGATTCTCCATCCAGGCCAAGAAAGGTGTGCGAGAGCTTTCGGCGAGCGCTCGCGCTGATCAACGATGAGGTGGCAATGGAGTCGCGAAGCCGGCGACGAATCCCCTTCGGAACAAGGCCGCGATAAACCCGGTCGAATGCCAGATTCTTTAAAGTGAATGCGTACCGCGAATATCCGGCCAGGGTTTCGTCGCTGCCCTCGCCGGTGAGAACCACTTTGACACGCTCCTTGGCCAATTCTGCAACGAAGAAAAGCGATACGCTGGAAGGCCAGACGATCGGCTCGTCTTCATGCCAGACCAGTTTTGGAAGCGCACCAAAAAAATCCTCACGGCTTACGAACACCTCATGGTGAACCGAGTTAAGATGCTCAGCCACGGTTCTCGCGTAAGGCAACTCGCTGTAGGTTTGTTCGGAGTATCCCACCGAAAATGTCTCGATCGGCTCACGCCTGATTTTCGTCATCAGCGCAGCCACGGCACTGGAGTCCAAGCCGCCGCTCAGAAAAACGCCGAGTGGGACATCGCTCATCAAGTGACTCTTGACCGCTCCTTCGAGCAGATCGCGATAAGTCTGCACGTAGTCGCCTTCGTCGTGACCTTTATCTCCCGAATCAGGCGGCAGGTCCCAGTACTGCTCCACCCGCAGATCTCCGCGCTCGTCGATTTCGAGCGTGTTTCCTGGCATGAGTTTGCGCACGTCGTTGTAGAAGGTTTCCTCGCCCGACAGGTATCCGAAGGCCAGGAACTCAGGAAGGGCGCCTCGATTAAATCCGGGACGCACTGCCGGATACTTCAACAAAACTTTGATCTCCGAGCCGAAAAGAAAATTCCGTGGCGTAAGGCAATAGTAGAGAGGCTTGATGCCGAGGCGGTCGCGTGCGACGAAAAGAGATCTTCGTTTTGAATCCCAGATGGCGAAGGCAAACATACCCCGCAGGTGCTGTACGCAGTCCTTGCCGTATTCCTCGTAAAGATGAACAATGGTTTCGGTATCGCTTTGGGTGCGATAGCAGTGGCCCCGACTAACTAGCTGCTCGCGCAGCGCTCGATGGTTATAGATCTCGCCGTTGAACACGATCCATATCGAACCATCCTCGTTGCTGATAGGTTGATGGCCCGTGGAAAGGTCAACGATGCTCAGGCGGCGCATGCCGAGGCCGATCCTGCCTTGCGTGAAGAAGCCGTCATCATCCGGACCGCGATGGGCAATCACGTCGCACATACGACGCAAAACGCCGGGATCGACGTGCGCATCTTCGCCGAATTCAAATATTCCCGCAATTCCACACATTATGTCGTTCTTCTCATCCCAGTGCGACTTCCCAGTTCGAATCCTGAATCAAGACACGGAATCAAAAACTTCGAAGTCTGTGATAACCGAATCTTGCAGGCGATTTATCTCGTGAGAAGGCTTCTTTGGTTCCCGACCGCTTACCCACTCGAAGACTTCCGTGCATGACGAAGGCGAGACGAATCGTTTACCGCGCCACTCCCCGAAGCTCCCTGAGACCATGATAACGTGCGTGAACCGGCCAGCTTCCAGTTTGCAATAGAGCAACTTTGAATCGCTGCTCCAGGGGCCACAGCTCCAGGCGCTATTTCCTTGAGCCAGGAAAAGGAACTCCGTGGCCGAACGCGTTTGATAACGATATCCGCGAACTTCGCCAGCGCAGCCTTCGCCAAGAGCAGCGAATGTACCGACATCGGACGCCTGGGTCACGGGAAGAAGCAAAATTCCACAGTCTTCGGGGATCGTCACGGTGGCACTCACCTGCAGTACCGGCGCAACTTGTTTTGATCCGTATGCGCCGGAGACCAATCCCTCAGTGATTTCCGTTTTCCACACCGAATCGCGATCGACCTGCAACGCGAGGCATGCGCGCTCCCCATCTTTATCGCTGTCGGGATATCTAGCCAGAACAACACCGTGTTCCTCGCTGACTTCAAGTTCAGGAGCGAAATGCCAGAAGCTTTCAAGCACATGTTTGCCCTGTCCTTCCGCGACGTCCCTTACCAACCAGAGACCGCCCTTCACGTGGAACACGAATCGGCGATGCAACACAGGATCGGACAGCCTCCCATATCCGTCATGGCTGCCAATAAAGAAGTCAAACGTATTGCCAGTCAACCATGTTTCAGCGTTCACGCGTGGGATGAAACTCCACGCGAATGGTCCCTGCGGAACCGCTTGGTCGAGGTTGTCGACTCTGAGCGTATTATGCGCGCCAGTGCCGCGGAACCAGTCGCGCTCTTTCTGGCCGGAGACATAGCAAAAGGTACCGGGATCGACCAGGAAGCGGCGTCCATCAAGAGAGAAGCGAATGCTTAGCGCGTCGGCGTGACCGTGGCCTGAGTTACCATTTCCTTGCGGCCCCGCATCGATCATCAGCTGTTGTGGGCGAGGCTCATTGTCATTGATGAGGTCATTAATGAGATAGATACCGCCTGATCGGAAGGCCTTGGATGCCGCTTCCACTCGCTCATGCGGCTTTTCGAAGGCCTGGACAGCCTCGTCGCCAAAAATCCAGATCGATTCCTCTGTGAGACCTGCGATTGCATATTTGTCGTAACCGTAAAGGACTGTGCCGACCGCCAGGGGATCGGTCATGTGCTCGACCTGATTCCGTCGCGGATTGAAAACCCTTCCTCCGTCATCATCTCCAAAGCCTTCGATAGGGCCAACTTCAGAGAGTGCTTGCACGACATCCATCATTTTCTTCAACACGTCGTCGAATTGTTGGGGAACCGCAAAACCATTTTCGCGGGCAAGGATTCGCGCATGCAAAAAAAGGTCGAGCGCGTACACGTGATAGTAGAGTGCTTGCTCGAAGTAAACGCCGTCGGGACGGACCTGTCGCTCAGACTCTCGCAGGATGATCTCCCATCCGCGATTTCGCCACCGTTCCGCCGACGTAATCTCCGGGCATAAAGTGCCAATGAAGAAAAGCCCAACCGCCTCTCCGAGCAGGTGGGTGTTCGGCGAGAAGTACGTCGATAGATAGCGTTCGATGTATCGTCCGTGGGATTGCAAGGCGTGAAGTAGATCGGTTTGGAAGCCAGACGGCAGCTCTCGGCAGCCGGAGAGCAGATTCCGAACCCACAGCCAGGACAGGCTGCGGAACGCCACTTCGAGTGTGCTGGCCCAGTTAATGCCAAGCGGATACGGATTTGCTTTTTGCCACGAATTCCACTGAGTCACAAGCTCACTCGTATAAGCTGCGTCTCCACTCAAGAGCCAAGCCTTGGCGAGCGTGACCAGATGTTGGTGGCGATTCAGCTCCCATATGACCTTGTGATCGCCGACGCCATCAAAATCCAGAAAATCGATTTTGAACCAGGGATCGAGCGGAACACGTTTTCCGCGCGAGGAATGCCAGTCGATTTCCGGGCCGTAATCGAGCTTCTCGTATCCCAGCAAACGAAGTTGATGCCTGCGAATGTCATCGGCTTCGTGAATGATTGCATCTGCCTCGTGCGGTAGATGCCTGCGCAATAGCGCCGCGCGGCGGGCTGGCTCGTGATCGGTCCCGAAGAAAAACTTAGGGAGGACTGTAGGCTGCGGCCGCAGTTTGTGCGCGCGTGGTTCGACGCCGATGCGATATAACGCCAGATCGAGCCGCTTCGAAATCGCCTGGCTCACGCGGGTGCGGACTTCATCCCAGTTCATCCCGGTCAGGCGCGACCATTTTCTTGGCCAGACGGAAGCCACGATCCCATGTTACCGTGCTTGGGCGCCAGACGTGCAGAGTAAGGCATGCCGAGCATCGGTAAGGTCGGCTCGTCATTTTGCCCCCGCACAAATGTGTGAAACCAAAGCACTTACTTCACAGGCGTTGTACAGTCACTTCCGTGCGCAGTGGCCGTGCGTTGCGATGCCGCCATTGCTATAGTGAGAGATTGCGGCCCGCAAGGCGCGCCGCCGCGCGCGTGCTAACCGCGACAATTCGTGGAATAGAGGAGTCTGAAGAGTGAGCCTGTCGATCAGTGTGTTCGGTCTGGGTTATGTGGGGTCGGTGTCGGCTGCCTGCTTTGCTTCGATGGGCCACCGAGTCATTGGAGTGGACATAAATCCGGCCAAGGTTGAGATGATGGAAGGCGGGCGAAGTCCCATCATCGAAGCGGGCATGAATGAGCTCGTCGCCGAGGGCAATCGAGCCTGCCGGCTGCATGCCACGATCGATTCGATCGCGGCCGTGCTGGAGTCCGATCTTTCTTTTGTATGTGTCGGCACACCCAGCTTGCGAAGCGGGAAATTGGATTTAAGCCACATCGAGAAAGTCGCCAGGGAAATCGGTAGCGCGCTGAAACAGAAAAAATCCGTGCATACGTTTGTTTTGCGCAGCACGGTGTTGCCGGGAACCACTGAGTCGGTCGTCCTGCCGATTCTCGAGCAAGCGAGTGGACGGCGCGCAGGGGTTGATTTCACAGTTGTTTACAACCCTGAGTTCATGCGAGAGGGAAGTGCAGTCGCCGACTTTCTGCAGCCACCGTACACGATCCTGGGAGCTGGAGATTCTTCTCATCTCTCTCCCTTGCGCGAACTATACCGGCAAACTCCCGGCAGGATGTTCGAAACCAGCATCGCCGTTGCGGAGATGGCGAAATATGTTTCCAATGCTTTTCATGCGGTCAAGGTTACGTTCGCAAACGAGATCGGAACTTTGTGCAAACAAATGGACGTCGATGCGCAGGCGGTGACCGAGATCTTTACTTCGGATTTGCGGTTGAATATCTCTCCGGCGTATTTATCTCCAGGGTTCGCGTTCGGGGGATCGTGCTTGCCGAAAGATCTGCGGGCGTTGACCTACAAAGCCAGGGAACTCGATCTCAAGCTGCCCATGCTGGAGTCGCTATTGCCCAGCAATGTCGAACACGTGGAACGTGCCGTGGAAGCGGTGATCCGCACGAAGAAGAGAAAAGTTGCGCAGCTTGGGTTGAGCTTTAAGGCGGGTACCGACGATCTGCGGGAGAGTCCTCAAGTGCAACTGGTCAAACGGTTGCTGGGGGAAGGCTACGAAGTGAAAGTGTGGGATCAGGATGTAAGTCTCGGCCGCCTCGCCGGCTCGAATCGCCAGTATATCGAAGAGGTGATTCCACATATCGGCACGTTATTGTCATCCGATTTGGAAGATGTGCTGACGTGGGGTGAGGTCGTAGTCATCGGGAATAAGTCGGCGAAAAAGGAAGAGCTGAACAGACACCTCCGCAAGGATCAAATCGTCATCGACCTGGTCAATCTTGACAAGGCGCTTCGCTCCAGTGGAACCTCTTCGTATGAAGGGATTTGTTGGTAAGCCCCGTTCAACGGTGTTCGTCAGAACCCCGCAGCATTTGATAGCGCATTGCTCACCGCCGAAGGGCGGGAGCAGGAGGCGAAACGACGTCTTGCAGAGTGCGGGCGAAACTTTCAGCCACTTTTGGCCAGCTGTATTTCTCCTGCACTAAGGCTCTCGCTGCAGTTCCCAATCGCTTCTGCCTCTCAGGATCACCTAGCAAGGCGATCACGGCATCGGCAAAATCTTTGGGTGCGTCCGCAAGAACAATATTCTCGCCTGACTGCACGGGTAAGCCCTCAGCTCCTACAGACGTAGAAACTACCGCTTTACCCATCGCCATCGCTTCAAAAATCTTCAGCCGGGTGCCCCCGCCGATGCGCAGCGGCACGATGCAGATCGATCCCTGTGCGACGAAGGGCCGAATGTCTTCCACCCAGCCCGTCAGTCGAATGCTTTTTTCTCTTTCGGCTAAGGCTTGCAGTTTGCGAGAAGGGCTTCGGCCCACGACTTCGAGAAACACCTCGGGGCGCTGCTGTTTGATCAGTGGAAGAATAGTGTCGGCAAAGTAGAGAATCGCATCTTCGTTGGGAAGCCAATCCATTGAACCGGTGAATACGAGAGAATTCGGAGTTTCCTCAACTGGCAGAGGATGGAAATAATCTATATCGACTCCGGTGGGAATCACCGTCAGTTTCGCGGGATCGAGAAAAGCCGCGAAGGTGTCACGATCGGTCTCAGAGACAGTCAGTACTTGATTGGCAAGAGACAGATAGCGTAGCTCGGCGGCTTCCATCTTTCGCCATTCTCGCTTCGAGATCGCTTTCCAGATCGGATTAGTGGCGACTTCGTAGTGACGCCGCCATATCGCAGCTTCCACGTTGTGCGTAAACAGGACCTTGGGAGTTGGCAATTCCCACGGGATCACTCCGGCCGCAGCCACGAAATCGCAGACGATGACGTCATAAGTTTCTTCCTTGAGCAGGGTCCGCAACCTGTGCCCTACCTCGGGGCGGCAATACTTTGTGATACCGTATGGCTCCGAAGACAGAAGACGAAGGCTGTAGGCGAGCACCTCGGCGGGGCTTTTAGAAGCTGGAAGAGCGAGAGGCACGCATACCACCCGGTCAAAGATGTTCTTTAAATCTGGATGTCGGTCGCCGTCGTGCGCCCCATAGAACGAAAAGAAAGTCACGGAATGCTGGCGCGCTAGTTCGCGAAGGATGCTATAGCTGCGGATTTTTCCACCTGTATCAGGGGGAACCAGTCCGCCTGCCTTTACCCAAAGTATCTTCATCTCAGAGATGCGTTCACCTACTCCACGCCGGCCGTAGCGGAATGGATTGCATCGATATCGGCTCCGAGGTCCTTGCCGTCGGTTCCTTTGCCCTTGTAGGGGCTTGAGGCTTGCAGGTGATAATCGCCGCGAATGCCGCCATTGTAATTGGCGAATCCGACCGCGGCCGCCGATCGTGGAAAAAAGTTCTTCTTCGGCCAGTTCGCCGCGGCCGGGGGAGCGATGATCGCGTTGGCGGTAAACGTGTAGCTACTGAAACAAGCGCTGAAAGTCGTGAGAGGATCATTGTGAAAAGCACAGTTCCCAGGTCCGCCGCCTGTGGACCAGACGGGGGCGCTGCCGGCATTCACGATGCTGTTGGTGAAGGCGAAGTTCTTCATCGGAGGCATAGTCGTCACCATATCACCGATCACGAACAGCATGCGCAACGGAAAAGCAGTGACGTGATTGATCGCGACATTCTGAAGCAAAGGTGCACCCGCACCCACAGAGATTTGCGCGAATTGGCTTGGCCCGCTGTACTTCCTATCGTCGATGTCGTCGATGACGATGTCGTGTATGCTGTAGCGCTGCCCATCGAGCGGGGCGCCCCCATTGTCTGAGGAGGCGTTGGCAATCTGCAGTCCGGCTCCAACATGGCTGATCCAGCTGTTCCGGATAATCACATCCGTAACTTGGCAAATCGGGCAGAGATTGCTACCGCCACCGCCTGCCTGATTTTTGGGTGTGAGTAGGATGGCAAAACCCACCTGAGTGAAACCGCCCCAGTTATTCTCCATGATATTGCCATCGAGCAAAATCCGCTGCCCGTTCTTGAGTTCGAAGATATTCTTTACGATAAAAGGATTTCCGTTCGTCCCACCAACAAATCCGGGTTGTCCTTTCATCCATGTTATAGGTTTGAACATATGATTGTGACGCACTTCAATGTCATGCGGCGTCGCGCTGGCTTGGCCGCCACCCAAAAGGATGTCCTCGCCTGACGCCTCCAGGAAGTTGTTCACGATTTTGTACGGCCCCATAGGACCATCGCCAAGACCGCCAGCGACAGTTTGCGAATCCACGCACGAGCCGGTCTTCGATACGCAGTGAAAATCATTAAGAAAGGAATCGACAATAGCGACAGAACGGGTCTGACCCAGAAGGATGCCCCGCACGGTATCGTCCTGGGGCGTGCCGTGTATCCAAAGTCGATCGAACACCAGATGGTCAGCCGGGCCTTTGAATTGGATGAGGTTATAAACGGCAGCCGAAGACACAGCCCGCGTTAATTCCAGACCGATCAGCCTATAGTGGTTGGCTCCGGAAGAAAACGTGAGCGGTCCCGAGCCGCCGTTACCATTGAATTCGATCTTGGCCAAAACGTTGGCGCGGGAAGCGCAATTGAACTGAGGTCTGCCAGGCAGTGATGACACGCCGCCGTAACAAGGATTCAGTCGAGTGCCCTCAGGAGGCAAACTGGCATCAGGGGCGCTGGTGCGGATCACGATCCAATGCGAGTCATCGCAACTCTTGGCCGGAATGACAAAGTTGCCGCTGAACGTGGCCCCAGCCTGCAACTGAATGATGTCGCCACAAGAGGCATCGGCAAGAACCTGCTCGATACTCTGCCCGGAGCGCACCATCCAGATCTTTCCGGCTGCAGGCGTATCCCTCAAAGAACTCTTCACATACTCCCTTGGCAGCTCTGCCGGACCATCAAATTTCACGTCCGCGGGCGAAGACGGACCCGAAGTCGCAGCCTGAAGGGAAAATCCCAGAATCAGCAAAAGAAAAACCCATGACGCAGCCAAGCGCTGGACGAAAGTCTTCAGGTTTATCGACCTCTTCTCACGATGATCCCAATCTGCCTGTGGGCAGCCATTAATACGCCTGTTCGAAAATGGTGTCCAACGGGCGACTTAAGAGAAGTCTATCAGAGGCATTCGGGCGGCTGGCTCAAGAAATCCGAAAGACTGGCCGTTACCAAAGGAATCGTTGCGCGCAACACAGTGTCGGATATGCCTCTGCGTAATCTCGGTCCCAAGGTTACTATGAGATGAAGTGGACGAAACGGAGCGCGATTAAGCAGCACGCAGGTGGAGTAGCGAGTTCACGGATCAACTTGGCGACGTTAAGGCGAATTCACAAACACTTTCCACGGTACGCGTAGAAACTGCTTCCGGTTTCAGAACTCAGGACGATGCGCAAAATCGAAATCATCAAGAATGTCAGCTCCAGTTGGTTCAGTCTGGGCGCGAGCATTCTCGTAGGGATCTTCCTCTCGCCCTTCATTCTGCATCGGCTGGGCAATACTGTTTATGGAGCCTGGGTTCTGGTTTTCTCTGTGACCGGCTACTACGGGCTGTTCGACCTTGGCGTCCGCTCTTCGATCATTCGCTACATCTCCACCTATACCGCAACCAACGATATGGAGGGCGTCCGGAAGCTGGTCAATACTAGTCTCGCGGGATATACGGCAATTGGCATGGTCGCCTTTCTGGTGACAGGTCTGATAAGTCTTCACGTCGATTCTGTTTTCCGCGTGCCCACCAGCTTTGTCACCACGGCGCGGCTGCTTTTTCTTATCGTGGGAACGTCAGTCGCATTGGGCTTCCCGGCCGGAGTCTTCGGCGGAATTCTCGAGGGGCTTGGGCGATTCTACGTCGTCAACATCACGAATCTCGCGGCAACCTTGATTCGGGCGGCGATGATTGTGTTGGCGTTAACCCACGGTTATGGCCTGATCGCCCTGGCAATCATCACAGTGGCGGTTCCATTTCTAAGCTCGGCGATCTGCGCCGTCATTGTGCTCCGGTTGCTCCCCTTGCGTTTCGGATGGAAGTATATCGACCGGAGTGCGCTGCGGGAGATCACGCACTATAGCGCCGTGAGCTTTATTCTCATGATCTCCTACAAGCTGCGGTTCAAGACTGACGAACTGGTGCTCTCGGCGATGCTCTCAGTTTCCGCCGTGACCTTCTTCTCGATTGGCGACCGGTTGGTGGACTACACCATCGAGGTCGTGGGCAGCCTGGCACAGATCTTCGTGCCTATGTCGGGCCAGTCAGACGCGAAGGGCGACATGGACCACCTGAGAAAAATTCTCGTGGCCGGTAATCGGGCCTGCGCGCTGATCGTTCTTCCGATTACTGCTACGCTCGTTATCCTGGGTAAATCGGTGATCAGGGTCTGGGTGGGCGCGAACTACGTCACTGCCGGCTACCCGGTCATGCTGGCGCTGCTGATTCCGTCCACCTTCACGCTGGCGCAAGGCGCATCCTCCCGCATCCTCTTCGGAATGGCCAAACACAAACCGCTGGCCTGGGTTACGGCGATGGAAGCCGTTGCCAATCTTACCCTCAGCATCATTTTGATCCGCCCTTTCGGAGTCATTGGCGACGCTCTAGGAACTGCCATTCCGCTGTGTTGTACCGGGCTATTTTTTCTTCCACGCCATCTCTGCCGCGTACTCAACGTTCGCATGGGAACCTTCCTGCGCGAGGCCTACGTTCTGCCGATCTTATTGACCCTGCCTACCGTCGGGGCCCTGGTGCTGCTGCGGCGATGGTTCTACGCCCAGAATTATTTGCAGCTTGGGCTGCAAATCCTGGTGGGGCTCGTTCCTTATGGCCTCGGATTGGCTTGGGCTATTTGGACTGGGCGAGTGTGGCAACTGCGTCAACTGTACGCGCCGGCCGAAATGGACGCTGTCGATGCCGCGATGCTTGAGACCTACCAGGAGAAACCCTGAATTGCCGCCGTCCTGCTGAGATGCAGCCTTCCGGCAAAACGAAATTGGATTTACTCAACCCCGGCGGTAGCAAAATTGATCACATCGATGTCGGCTCCGAGATCCTTACCATCGGTAGCTTTCCCCTTGTAGGGACTAGAGGCCCCGAGGCGATAGTCGCCGCCATTCCCGCCATTGTAATCAACGAATTCGACGGTCGATGCGGATGACGGGAAGAAGTTCTTCTCAGGCCAGCTTCCTTCTGCGGGTGGAGCGATGATTGCGTTGGCGGCAAAAGCGGAGTTGGCAAAACAAGCATTGAAGGTGATGAGAGGATTGTCCCGGAAGGCGCAGTTTTCCGGCCCACCACCGGTGGACCAGACTGGGGCGCCGCCGGCATTCACAATGCTGTTAGTGAAGACGACGTTCTTCATCCTACTGGTTGTCGAAACCATATCGCCGATGATGAATAGCGTTTGCGACGGGAAGGCAGTGATGTGATTGATTGTCACATTCTGGAGCAGCGGTGCACCCGGAGCCACCGAGAGTTGTGCGAATTCCCCCGGCCCGTTGTACTTTCCCCCGTCGATGTCGTCGATCACGATGTCGTGGATGCTGTAGCGTTGTCCGTCGAGTGGAACGGCACCGTTGTCTGACAAGGCATTACCAATCTGCAATCCGGCAGCGACGTGCCGGATGGAGCCGTATCGGATAGTCACATCCGTGACCTGGCAAATCGGGCAGAGATTGCTGCCGTTGTTGCCCGCCTGATTCTTAGGCGTGATCAGGATTGCAAAACCCACCTGGGAAAAGCCGCCCCAGGAGTTTTCCATGATATTGCCATCGAGCACGATGCGTTTTACGTTTTTCAGTTCGAAGAGGTTCTTGACAATAAAAGGATTTCCGTTTCTTCCACCCACAAATCCTGGCTGTCCTTTCATCCATGTCAGAGGCTTGAACATGTGATTCTCAGCAACCTGAATATCGGCAGGTGTTCCGGTTGCGTTGCCTCCGCCGAACAGAACGTTCTCCCCAGAGGCCTCAAGAAAGTTGTTCATGATCTTGTAAGGTCCCATGGGATCGCTCCCAATACCGCCAGCTATTGCCTGAGCGTCGGTGCAAGCTCCCGAACCTGAGATGCAATGAAAATCGGTGAGGAACGAATCCACGATCGATACGTAGGTGGTTCCCTCCAGCAAGACTCCCCGGGTGGTTTCATCCTGAGCAGTGCCATGCATCCACACTCGATCGAGAACGAGATTGTTGGCGGTGCCGCCGTTTACTACGGACGATAGGGCATAGACGAGTCCGGTTCCGGCAGTGCGTGTTATCTCCAAACCTGTCAGGCGATAATGACTTGCACCTGATGCAAAGATGATCGGCCCGTTGCCAGATGCCGAGGTCACCAGCCTGGCAAGAACGTTGTTGGTCGAAGCGCAATTAAAAGCGGGACGGCCGGGCAGTGACGAGACACCCGCATAGCAGGGGGTAAGGCGGCTGCCTTCCACGGGCAACGAGGAATCGTCAGCACTGGTTCGGACGATGATCCAATGCTCGTCGTCGCAGCTCTTGGCGGGAAACATAAATGCTCCGGTAAAAGTGGCTCCCGCCTGCAGTTGAATGGTATCGCCGCAGTTGGCGTTGTTCAGCGCGGACTGAAGGTCTCCTCCGGAGCCGACCGTGATGGTGCTTCCGGGTGCTGGAGTATTTGACATGGCGGATTTTATGTAGATACGCGGCAATTCCGCCGGTCCATCAAATCCACTGACCGGAGACGGGGAACTGGCAGACCTCGAGGCAACCGCCAGAGTGAAAGCAGCCGTCGCGCTGTGTCCAGAAGAGTCGGTCACCTTTGCGGTAAGAGGATACGAGCCGGGAAGCGCGGTTGTTCCCGTGATGACGCCGGTGGAATTTCGCAACTGGATTCCAGATGGTAGCGAACCATTCGCGACACTCCACTGGTAGGGCGCAACGCCGCCGGTTGCGGTGAGCGATGCCTCATAGGGCGCGCCAGCATCTGCGGTCGGCAGGGCAGAACTCGTAATCGCCAGGGAATCGGACGGGGTGACGGGAGTGATGGTAACTATTGCTGAAGCCCGTGAACCGCCGATGGCTACAGTCGCATCCTTTGGAAGCGCAGAGTCTGTGCCGCTCGTAGCCGTTATGACTACTGGGGTATTGCTGGTGACCTTGGGCGCAGTGAAGACTCCGCTGCTTGAGATGCTTCCCGCGCTGGCTGACCAGCTTACGGCCGTGTCTGCACTTCCACTGACACGGGCCGTGAATTGGAGCTGTTGCAGTGATCCGACGGTTGCGCTATCGGGTGTAAGTGCGAGGGAAGCAGTGGAAGGGTTGGTCGAGTTGGCACCCTGCGCAGCACTACCACAAGAGGTTGTAAGCCCAGCCACACTGAGCAGTAGCAGCAGAACGAGAAAATGGGATATGGGATTTCGGACACTGCAATAGCGTTGTGTCCTCTTCAAGTGCCCGACGTCACGCATTTAGGCTAACCTCAGAAATGAGTGGGGGGACCGTCGTTCGAGTCCTCTATCAGCACTGTAAAGAAGAGAAGTCCCGGAAGGCAGATAACGCAGGGACAGGGCCTTTCAGCGCTTTTTAGTGCGTAACGAATGACCGTGTTCTTTCGGGTTTGAAACTCGAGGTCTTTATTCCGCAAAGAGGAGAGAAACGACGCAACGCCATGGGGCTCGCGACGCCCCATTTGACGTGCTTCCTGAACGCAGCGGTCGTCGGAGAACTCTCGCCGACAGGAAAATGTACTTATCGAATCCGCCCAACCAGCGATGCAAGCTTGTTGGTAGCGCCTGGTGCGATCGACAATCCAAAGAGTATGAGGCTGATTTTCCGACGTCGAAGATGTGAATTTGCTTCTGAAAGCAGTTTTTTCGCCTCCTCGAACCGTCCCTGGCGCAGACACAGCTTGCCTTCCTCGAGAAGATATTGCCCATGAATCTCATTCGCCCGTTTCCGCACAACCTCACGGTCGTTATGATCCATGGGAAGAGTCTGGTCGGCCTTTTGGAGGATCCTCCAGTAGGCCTGAACCATCCCTGCACTCGATGCACCCAGGGAGCCCGGGCGCCCGTCGGCAAGGCGTGCCTGCACTCTCTTGGTGTAGCCGATTCTGGCGCCATGAAAGGCCGCGCGAAGCCACATGTCGTAGTCGTCGCATCGTGTAAGGCTTTCGTCGAATAGCCCGGCCCGTATGAGCACGCTCTTGCGTGCCACGACGGTCGAAACCGGAATTTGACATCGTTCTAAGGCCAGAGCCAGGAACGTTGCTGGGCCTTCGGAGGGACACCGGCTCATAAATTCGTGAGGGTGATCAGGGTCGCCCACCGAGAGACAGTTGCAATAGACCAAGTCCAGCTTGGGATCCTCTTTGAACATTTGCATCTGGAAACCAAGGTGGTCCGGGAACCAGATGTCGTCGCTGTCGAGAAACGCGACAAACTCACCGCGAGCCTTCCCGATCGCGGTATTCCGCGCTCCACCGGCGCGCTTGTTCTCCTGTTTGATGTAAATAATCCTGCTGCTGTAAGGCTCTAAAGCTTTTTCCAACTCAGCGGTGTCGGGGGAGCCGTCATTCACCACTATAATCTCGAAGTCGGAGAAGGTTTGCTGCAGCACCGAGTCCAACGAAGCCGCGATTAAATGCGCGGTCTTGTAGGATGGCATAATCACGCTGACCCGGGGATTGGCGGCGACGGCAGTGTTTTCCATGGCGGTCAAAGTCACGACTTGAAAACTGTTTCCTTCTCCCCCGCCAGAATGTGGTTTATTGCCTCTACGCCCATCATGACAGAGTGGTCCATGTTGCCGATCTCGTAACGCCAGGCGCCAAAGCGGCCGCGAGAATAGATTTCTTTTTCCATTAATGCGGGTTGCAGCGCAGCGAGCGCGCGGTCACGACCGAGAGTCGGAATTGGGTACGAATAAGCGACCTTGTTGTGATAGCGTGAGACAATTCTTTCTCGATCCGATTCTTCGAGCATTTGTGCTCGAATGAGATATGAGATGACCTGATCGAGCACCTGCGATGGATCGGGTGATTCACCCGCGCGGAACGACATTTCGCACATCAGCGAGCTGTAACGTTCGGTATCGCCGTTGGGAACGTTGAAGGGCGAATAGTGGGAGAAGTAGGTTGCCCGGTAGCAAGGCATATCGGGATCAGTGAAATAGATCCAGCATTTGCCGGTCTCGATTTTTTTCTCTAAGCCAATGCCGAGCACCAACAGGTTGTTGTGCTGGAGACCGCCAGCCGCGTCCCGGAGTCTGCTCTCCGCAGGTGTGAGCATTCCGACTAACAGGTCCAAGGGTCCCGTGGAAATCAGTGCGTCATACGTGTCGCCACTGCCATCGGAAAACGACACTCGCCGGTGTGCCGCATCGACCGCTGCCAATTGCTTGCCAGTCTTCACCTTGTCGGGAAATCGCTGAGCCATGCGGCGGTAGATCTCTCCTGTGCCCCCGTGAAGTGGGAATCTGAACTTGTTGTTTGGCCCCCATCCAACGTCATCGCGTTCGTAAATCACGTTCTCCAGCAAGCGCTTGAAGTCGACGACCGAGACGCGCTCCGCCATCCAGGATTTCGACATCTCCTCCAGAGGAGTGGTCCAGACTTTGGAGTTGTAAGGAAACATGAAGGCCTCGGCGATGCCCTCCCCAAACGTAGCCAATATCCAATCGCGAAAATTTAACGATTCGTGGGAATTCTTATTGGCCGCAGCCTTTGCCGCACCCAGCAGGCAACTAAGCTGCGTAGATTTTGGCAGGTAGCGCAGATTGTTCTGAAAGGGATAGGGAATCCACGAGTTCTCCTTCACGATCCAACTCTCGCGAACCAGCTGATTTTCTTCCCTGCCCAGCATGTCGTCCACTAGCTTGTCGAAGTAGGGATAGTGGGAAAAAATGACATGGCCACCTTCGTCCCAAACGAAGCCGCGTTCATCTACGTGGGAGCAGGCGTGGCCGCCTACGTAATTCGATTTCTCGTAGAGAGCCCAGTTCTCATAGCCGAGTTCGTGAAGACGGTAGGCCGCACCCAGACCTGTGGGACCGCCTCCGATGATGACGATTCTCTTCGTGTTCATGAATGTCGAATGAGCAAGCTTTCTGAGTTTCTAAGGGTGCTGCAAGAGAGGGCACTTTGCAGCAATTCGCTGCTCACCGGATAGCCCGAGAGTTTGATAACTTGTCCCCAACCCCGTGCCTTGCCTATTTGCCGGAGGGCATGACCTCTCATCGCTTGATGCAAGTAGAAGCCAACGATCGCTTCTTACAGATTTCCACAAAATTTTCAGCCTGTCCAGATTACCGTGCGCTGACCGAGCGGACCTCGCTCCCTTGCCGGTGTGGTATCAGCGTTTGCTGAGAATAAAGTCGGTGGGATCGAGCGCTCTTGGACCTTGGGGAAGGCGTAGTTCATACCCCAAGTAACGCAGAAGGGGGCTCCAAGCCACCTCTATTTTTTCAGCGAGGGGCTCGGGCAGTTCGGATCTCCATCCGCCCGACTTGGCCGCTCGAACGAAAGGCACGTCTTTTCGGCTGCCCTTCATGAGAGAAGATTCACTACTCTGCACCGCCTCCAGTTTCCTCATCCGATCCGCCGAACTGAGGTCGGCTACTTCCGACAGCCGCTGCGTTGAAGCGGAAACCCCCAGAAATGCGGCAATTTTTGCTAACTCACCCACGGTGTCGGAGAGCAGGGTTTCATAGCGTACCAATAGAAATCTGGGATCGCCACCGCGGGTCGTAAGCCAACTAGCCACGTGCTCTCCCCAGGATGCATTCTCGGGATAGGTTTCACCTTTGATAAAGCGGGGAACGTATGCCTCAAGAGGATAGTCGTCGCCGATTACGCGCGTCTTGCGCTGGTAGTGATATTCGGAAATAACAACGTCGCGCGGATCGCGCACGATGTAGACGACCCGCGGATAGTTGGGATCGAAGACAAAGTGGCTCTTGATCACGCGTGGCCGCGCCATGCGGGCGAAATGCCGTTTCGTATTGGCCGACGGATCAGGGACAAGCCGATGGATGGTGCGGAAATCAGCGGGCTGGTTCGGGGAGAGAAGGTTAGCGATCAAAAGCCGCGTCCAGGTATTGCCTGATTTCGGATACGACACCAGGAATGTGTCGTCCGGCAAAATGAGTAGGGTGCGTCCCGGCCGATGCAGGTCGAGCGCGCGCTGGGCTCCAGCAATGAGGCGCTTGATCATCTCAAACGGAGTTCTCGGTCCGCATTTTTATAATAGCATGCGGTGTCTTGCAGAACCGCGTCCAGAGCGCGATTAGGGAGCTGTGAGGAATGAGACGCAAGCCCGAACGCGAATCGCAAGGCTCGGCATCACACGGCTTAACGGCTGCCCCGCTAACCCCGGGGACCAGACTGCATTTACAATCGATGCGATATCAGGCGAAATCCGCCAGCGATTGCGGTGCCGACATCAACCAATGTTCGGAACTTCTATTTCGAATCAGAACCCAGCCTCGACGGAAGCGGATGTTGCTGACAGAAAAGGGCGTTGCGCAAACGCCAGTCCGTGGGTGACCTGGGCCGGCGCTCTCGTAGTATTGTCATTCTGCCTGGTTTTCATGTGGCCATGGTGGAACCACTACCTCGGTGTGACTAACGAAGGCTGGTTTCATTGGTTCGGGCTGCAGATCCTACAGGGCAGGGTACCTTATCGCGATTTTTATTTACACGTGCCCCCCGGTCAAGCCCTGAGCATGGCCGCTCTGATCGCAATGTTCGGCAATCGAATTGTGGTTGGGGAAATGTTTGGCCTGGTCGCAGCCCTTTGCCTTTCTCTGGCTTTATATCTGTGGCTGCAGCGCATCTTGCCCGCATTCTGGTCGGTAGTTGCCGTGATTACGGGGATGGCTATTTATCTGGATACGTCGGCCGAGTCACTTGCCGGCGTGCATCTGGTCTCCATTTTGTATCCTGTTTTGGCGTTTCTGGCGGCTAGTGTGGCCCTTGATTCCGCGAGCGGCGCCGTAGTGTATCTCTTCCTGGCCGGGCTGCTGGCGGGCGTGTCCCTGCTAACAAAACAAACAGCCGGAGTTGCGACGACCGTCTCATTGGGAGTAGTGCTGCCAGCTATCATCCTGGCGCGAGGACAGAGATGGTATGCCATACGCGCCGCGATTTTATTTGCAATTGGTTGGTTGATACCAGTGGTTTCGATCTGCGCGTGGCTGGCTTCGCATGGCGCTTTACGCAGTTTCCTGTCGGATGCGTTTTTGCGAGGCCCGTCAAGCAAGGGCTCACTCACCTCGCTGCTGGGTCGGCAGTTAATTGGAATTGCAGGCGATTACTATCTGAGGATCTGTGCCGTGCTGGCAATAGGGGCCATATTGTTGATCGCGTTCGTTTATCGGCGCGGTAGCGAGGCGAACCCATCATGGCCGCTACGATCTACCATGTGGGCAATCCTGACGGTCGGAGTAATATCGACAGGCGCAGTAGTTGCCGTGGATCGCTTTGGCGCCTTTCCTTACGGGCTGCAGCGGGCTGGGATCGTATGGCACAACGTGCCGCTCTTCTTCGGTGAGATGGGAAGCCTGATCCTGCTGTTGGGATATGGATGGCTGTTCCTTAGTCGGCGGTTGAGCTGGCTGCAGGAACAATATCTGATGGCAAGCGCAGTTTCATTTGCCTACTCATTTCTCTGCTCGTTCTCATGGGCGAATGCGGCAGAGATTCTTCTTCCCGCCTTTCCCTTCGTGTTTGCATTCGCGCTTTCGAATTTGCGCAGTAACAAGGCTGGCCGATTCGTACAAGTGGCCACGTTGTTTATGGTGTTGTTTTGCCTGATCACGATGACGGGGCTGAAACTGCAATCGCCGTATGCCTGGGCGGACTGGCGAGAAGGCAATGTGAGAAAGGCAACGGTGGCGCCGAATTTTCCGGAGCTTCGCGGGATTGAGGTCACTCCCGAAACTGAGCGGTTTCTCGAACGCGCGGTGGCTGACATCCAGGAAAATTCTTTGCCCGATCAACCTGTGGCTGAGTTTTGCTGCATGCCGATTCTTTATCTTCTGACGCACCGTCTTCCGGCGACCTTTGCAGATGTCCACTATATCGACGTGACTCCCGATAGCATCTACCGTGCCGATGAAGAAATAATTGAGAAAACTCCCCCAGCCGTAGTGGTCACTGTCGAACGATCCGAAGAGGAAATCCGGGAGGGTGAAGTCTATTTCCGGGGCGGCAAGCCGAGCGGTGAAAGAGCGTTATGGGCTGTGCTGCGGAACCTTGAGCCAGAGTATCGTTTGGCGGACACGCTCGCAACGCCCAATACCAACAAGCGGGTTGAGGTGTGGGTCAAGCGAAAGCCCTAGAACCATTTTCAGCATCACAAGGGCACTCTGTTTAACGATTAAGACGCTGCTGATACGCCACGGCGGCGCTCAATCGGATCAGGCGGTACTGGCAAGGGTGGTTGAATTCGTTTTCTAATCTGATGGAAATCATCGTCATTCAGGAGCCCAAGGAAAAGGAAGAAGGGAAGTCCGTAGGGTAAACCTCGCCGCCCGAGTTCTGATCGTTCTTGTGATCGTCGAGGAATTAGCGTGCCGGTTCCGCCATGCGAATGTGAGGTTCGACTAAAGCGAGTAGTGGCTCTTTCAGGAACGGTCCGCTCGCCAGAAGACCTGACAGGAGCGGATCGCGGCGGTTGGCGGTCAGGCTGGTTTTTTCCAGAGTGCTGACAAAAGCCCCTGCACTCTGTACCAGAGCCGCGCCCGCCACCACGTCCCATTCATTCTTGGGAGTCAGAGTGAAAGTTATATCGGCTAATCCAGCCGATACCAGAGCAAGCTTGTAAGCGACCGAGCCCATGGGGCGTATGGTGAATTCCGCATTCTCAAACGGCTTCCATTCGCCGCGCTTGACCTCGCTACGGCTCGCGAGAACCAGTGCTCCGTTCAAGCTCCTGCGCTGACTGGGCTGAGAAGGTTTTCCGTTATAACTAACGCCGGAATCGATCGATCCCAGAAAAGTTTCGTCGGTCGCTGGATTGTAAATTCCACCGGCTACCGGGCGGCCATTCTCAACAAAGCCGATCGAAACGCAAAACTCGGGGATGCCTTTTACAAATTCGCGAGTGCCATCGAGAGGATCGACCACCCAAACATTCGACCGCTCCAGGCGAATAGGGTCGTCGACGCTCTCTTCTGACAGCCAGCCTTCACCGTCGTGTAACAATTCTTTTCGCAGGACGGCGTCGAGAGCGCGGTCCGCTTCAGTAACGGGATCGTGTCCGATTTTGTATTCGGTTTCGATCGCTCCCGGTGTAAAGCGGGCAAAAACCCCGCGCGAAGCCTCCAGGGCGGCAGCAATACGCTCCAATATTTCGGTGTGAGAGTTTGAATGCATAATTTCCTGATTTTGTTGGCTGAAGCCTCTAGTTTAAGTTTGCAAATTAAGCCATGAGCATGCGCGCACCCGTCGCCAGCAAAACCGCGCAAAGGATGCGGCGGAGCCATGGAACCGGAACCCGTGTGCTCAGATAAGAACCCAGAAGTCCTCCCGGGACCGAGCCGATCAACAGCGCTCCAACCAGGTGGGTATCAACATTGTGCAGCCGAAAATGGAGCAGGCTGGTCACGCCTGTGAGAATGAGGGCGTGGACAATGTCGGTTCCGACCATCACTTTCGGCTGAAAGCTGTAGAACAGCAGAAGCATCATCATGACAATGCTGCCCGATCCTACCGAAGTGATGCCTACCAAGAATCCAGCGACCAGTCCGATCAGAGACATCCACGCGAACGATTTCATCGTCGGCGGCCGCACGGCAGCCCGGTCCTCGATCTTCTTCTGGAAGAATAAAAAAGTCGGAATGCATATCAGCAAGATTCCAACCGCGACCGTGATGAAGTGATTTACTCCGTTGCCGTAGACATTTCGCAGGTGAACCAGAAAACTGACGCCCAGATACGAGCCTGGAGCGCTGCCGACCGCAAGTGCTAGAACTACTTTGCGCCGAACCGTTCCTTTGCGCAGGTGAACGATGCTGGCGCCGATCTTGGTAAGAAAGTTGAAGAGCGCGTCCGAGCCCACGGCGCGCATGGGCGCCACGCCCAAACCGAAAATCAGGATCGGGAGCAGCAGAACGCCGCCCCCCACTCCCGTCATTCCAATGAGGGTTCCGACTCCGAACCCCACCAGGCTCTTGATCAGCAGATCCATGACAATAACGGCGTCAGCCTCGTATCAACTACCGGGACGACCGACGCGGTTTAAACCGATTCCGCATCGGTTCCGATGAAGCCTTCCCGTTCAAGGTGGAGAATAATCTCCTGCGCCGCTTCCTCGGCGGACAGTTCGCCCGTATTGATGGTGACGTCAGCATCGGGTGGAACTTCGTAGGGATCCGAGATGCCTGTGAATTCCTTGAGAATTCCCGCGCGCGCCTTGGCATACAAGCCCTTGCGATCGCGTTGCTCGCAGACATCCACCGAAGTGGCAATGTGCACCAGAACGAATCCACCGTAAGGCTCAATCATCTGGCGTACATGTTTGCGGGTTGCATCGTAAGGCGCGATCGGCGCGCAAATAGCGATGCCGCCATTCTTGGTAATTTCCGAAGCAACATAGCCGATGCGCCGGATGTTGATGTCGCGATGCTCCTTGGAGAATCCCAGTTCAGAAGAAAGATGCTTACGCACCAGATCGCCGTCAAGCAGCGTGACGGGGCGTCCACCAGTCTCCAAAAACTTCGTCATCAATACATTGGCAATTGTTGATTTGCCGGAGCCGGAGAGGCCAGTGAAAAAGATAGTCACACCCTGTTTGTTGCGTGGCGGAAAGCTTCGGCGCAGTTCAGCCACGACTTCGGGATAGGTAAACCATGCCGGAATCTCGCGGCCTTCGTTGAGTCGTTCGCGCAGTTCGGTGCCGGAGATATTGAGCACCCGGTCGCCCTTCTTCACCTCGTCATCGGGAACGTATTTGTCCTGATCCTCGAGGTAGACCATCATGTTGAAAGGCACCATGGTGACGCCGATGTCAGCTTCATGTTTGTTGAAAACCTCTTGCGCTTCATAAGGTCCGTAGAAGGGCTTGCCGTCGGTGTCTTTGCCGGGGCCCGCGTGATCACGGCCGACGATGAAATGAGTGCAGCCATGATTCTTGCGGATGAGCGCGTGCCAAATGGCCTCGCGTGGACCGCCCATTCGCATGGCAAGCGGCAACAGGGAAAGCTTCGCCGTGGACTGCGGGAATTTCGGAAGCAGCAACTGATAACAGCGCACTCGGGTGTAGTAATCCACATCGCCGGGCTTAGTCATACCCACGACCGGATGAATCAGCAGACTGGCCTCGACTTGTTTGGCGGCGCGGAAGGCAAGTTCAACGTGGGCGCGGTGCATTGGGTTGCGAGTCTGAAACGCGACCACACGGCGCCAGCCCACCCGCGCAAATTCGACACGCAGTTCGGCCGGTGTCAAGCGCAGATTACGAAAATCATAATGGGAGGGAACCTGCGTTCCCTCAAGTTTTCCGCCGACATACCACGGATTCGCCTTATTGATGGCGTAATCTGCGCCTGGATGCACGGCGCTGGTGCTGCCGAAAACCGCCTTAGCTTCGGCCTTGCGGTCAGGCTGCCAAACTTCTTCCACGTACAACACCGCCAGCATCACGCCTTCAGGATCGCGCAACGCGACTTTGCTGGTCCCGGGCGTCAGCTTCTTGGCGAATTCCTCTGTCATGTCCAACGTGATGGGCATCGGCCAGAGCGTTCCGTCCGCAAGACGCATGTTGTGGCAAACGCCTTCGTAGTCGGCGCGCGTCATGAATCCGCGAAGCGGCGAAAACCCGCCGGTGAGAAGCAGCTCGAGATCGCAAAGCTGGCGACCGGTCAGGTCCCATGAGGGCCACTCTTTAGAATGGGATTTTAATTCCGCGATTCTTTCGGGCTGGGCGATCAGTTGTACAAGTTCTCCACCGTGCGGGGGGATGAGATGGCTGGTCGACGCTGTCAAGTGTGAAGCCTCCTTAATCACTGCGCTTTGATTCTCTACTAGACTTATCATCTTTGCCTAGATTGCCTCCAAGTTATATTGGCCACGGAGAAGGCGGCCGATTGCGGATTTCCTAAAGGGAGAGGAACGCCCCGAAGAGTTACCTGACAGAGTAACACTTTTTCAGGTCAACAGTAAGAATGCCGGATTTCGTTTCATGAGGCACAAATGTGTCCAGCAATTGTCAGGCCTTCAGCGGAATAAGATTGTCCTTCTAAGTAAATGAAATGCAATGCTTTCCCAAATGTTAACTGAGGGTTTCAGCGATCAGGTCTCAGAAGTGAAAACAATTGCGACAATGGCGAGATCAATTCCCTCTGTGAAGAAGGGCGCGCCTTACTCTATCCATGTTTTCAGTTTCCAATTTTGACCGCGGACGCAAACGGCGGCGATGTATCCCTGGGTCGATGGTATCTCCTGAAGAAGCCAGCGGCTGGCTTCCGATACATCGGGCCGAGTCGCGAGCAGCGCGTTTGCCTTCCCTGTTTCAAGAGATACATCGAACTGGCTTAACGGAAGCGACAATCCGTCCCCGGTCGCTTTGATGTAGGCTTCTTTGCGTGTCCAGCAACGGAAGAAGGCGTCAACTCTTTCGTCGGCAGATAGCGCGGCAAGTTGCGTTTGCTCGCAAGCGGAGAAATATCGGTGGGCGAGAGCTTCCAGTTCGAAATCGCGGCGAACTTGTTCCACGTCGACCCCGATCTCTCGCTGCCGTGTAAACGCAAACAGTGCGATTCCACCGGAGTGAGAAATATTGAATTGAAGGTCGCTGCCCGCGTAGGCCGGCCCCAGGGAAGGTTTTCCTTTGTTGGAGTACGAGAACCTCAAGGCGCGTGGATCCGTCGCCAGATAGCCTGCAAGGATCATTCTTAAGATGGCTCGCGAGGCAGCGAATGAGTACCGATCGCGAGGAAAGTGATAGCGGAAGGCGCGCGCTGATTCGTCGGTAGAAAGAAGCTTCAACCAGCGAGACTCGTTGCTACCTACTGCCTCCAGATCGACTCGCCACAGTTGGACTTCATCGTCGGGTAGCGAGAGAGGCCCGTCGATCTCAAAGTCCGCCTCGGTGATGTTCATGCCGTGGCTCATCCACTTCGCTCAGGCTTGGGTTGTGTGCGGCTCGTCATTGTTGCATCGCGTCTTACAATGGTTTGGGAATCAAACAGAACTGGAGGCGCAGGGTGATCTTTAAGTTCCAAGGCCTACGCGCATCGGTAAAAATTCGGATACCCCACCGCGAAGAGCAGCCAGACGATCAGTCGGACCCTATTCCGCAGGGGGCAAATGCCCGGAAGGACCAGAGGTCAGTGCCGCAGGGTCAGCCGGCATCTTCGCTGCATGGTGCGCAACCGCAGGTTCAGTAACGCAATACTTCACCAGGCACCAGAACGCGCGCACTCCATCCCGCCACTGAATTTTCTTGCCTTCCTCATAGGTACGGCCCCAGTAACTGATACCCACTTCGAAGATACGCAACTTTCGCTTGGCGATTTTGACAGTAATTTCGGGCTCAAATCCGAAACGTTTTTCTTCCAGAGGAATGGACTGAATGACCTCGCGCCGAAAAGCCTTGTAACAAGTCTCCATATCGCTGAGGTTAATGTTTGTAAGCGCGTTGGAGAGCACGGTAAGAATCCAGTTGCCGACGGAATGCCAAAAGTAGAGCACGCGATGCGGACGCGCAGAAAGAAATCGCGAGCCATAAACCACATCGGCCTGCCCCTCTGTCAGCGGTTCCAGCAGCGCGGTATATTCCGCCGGATCATACTCGAGATCGGCGTCCTGGATGATCACGAAGTCTCCCGTGGCTTCGCGGATGCCGCGGTGGAGGGCCGCGCCTTTCCCCATGTTCGTGGGCTGAAGGAAAGTTCGGATCCGGGGATGCTCCTCCTGCAGTTGTGCAAGGATCTCCCGCGATCCGTCGGTCGATCCATCGTCCACGCAAATCAATTCGACTTCCAGCGGGACGGCAAGCACTCTTGCCACCACTTGCCGCAGCGTGGCACGTTCGTTGTACACGGGCATGACGACGGAAACTATCACTGTGCCAACCAGTGTAGTGGAAAAGTGCGGTGAAAATCCAAGCCCCGAAGCCGACTCCTTTCTGGTTGCTGGTTAAGGATGCTGAAGCGACGGAGTGGACCAATCCGCGCCTCGAGAACCGGCGCTAAGCAGCGGCAAGGTACACGCTCTCAGTATTTGCCTCCGTGCTGAAGATGATCGAGGAGGATCGCGACGATCCTTGAAGCGGTTTTACCATCCCATAGCGGCGGACACTGGACCGGCCGTACAGGACTCTGCAAGATGGATCGAGCGGCCGCCAGAATGCGATCCGGATCCACTCCAACGAGGTGATTCGACCCATGGTCCACGGTAGCAGGCCGTTCCGTATTCTTACGCAGCGTGAGGCAGGGAATGCCGAGGACCGTGGTTTCCTCTTGTACACCTCCAGAGTCAGTGAGCACAAGCATCGCATGGTCATTCAGCGAAAGGAAATCAAGATACCCGAGCGGATCAATGGCTCTGATCCCGCTGCGAGTTGCCGCTTCCGTAGTGACCAGGTATCGCGACAGACCAAAAGTGTCAATGTTTTTCCGGGTGCGGGGATGAATGGGAAAGAAGACCGGAAAATCGTCGGCCAGGGTGTTGACTGCGTTCAGAATGCCTTGCAGGATTTCAGGGTCGTCGACGTTCGATGGCCGGTGCAGCGTGAGCACGGCATAAGGAGGAGGTGCAGAACCATTCTGACTCACGCCCAGCCGGTCGAGAATCGGTGACTTTGCAGCAAGTTCGCGATGACGAAGCAGGCAATCGATCATGACGTTGCCAACAAGAAAAATCTTCTCTGTCGGCACACCTTCATTTCTTAGATTGTCGATCGCACTTTGTTCAGTGGCGAAAAGCAAAGTGGAGATGGCGTCCGTGAGCTTCCGGTTTATTTCCTCCGGCATGGTCATGTCGAAGCTGCGCAGCCCGGCTTCGATGTGAGCCACCTCGATTCCTAACTTGACGGCGGTGAGCGCTGCAGCGATCGTGGAATTCACATCGCCCACGACCAGAACCATCTGTGGTTTGTAGTCGAGCAGAACTGGCTCGATGCGCGTCATAATTTCCGCGGTCTGCACCGCGTGGCTGTTGGAGCCGGTCTGGAGATTTACGTCCGGCTCGGGCAGACCCAGATCCGCGAAGAAATTTCCCGAGAGCAGTTCATCGTAATGCTGACCCGTGTGCACCAGGCAGTGTTCAACATCGGCAAACTTATTCAGCTCACTGAGAATGGGTGCGATTTTCATGAAGTTGGGACGCGCCCCGACCACGCTCAGAAGCCGGATCATCGCGGCAACCCTTGGGCGAGTGGGGGGACATCGGAAACTTTTTTCACGATCACTGGGAGCCGGAGCGTCACCGGGAGGCGGAGATTCCTGCCACGGGGATCTTGAGCGTGTGCTCGGAGGATTTTCATTGCTCGAGCAATAGTGTAGAGCACTTTCTGCGGAGTTGGTCCATGTCTCGCGGGCTCACAACTTGGGCTTACGAGAGTGGCTTCCCGCGTGCTTACGTAACGGCTGAGTTCAGGCCTGCCAAAATAGATCATGTAAATTGTTCAAAGCCACTCCACGAGCCTAGCAAATTTCACATAGGGTGTTCACCTGAGTCGCCAACTTGGTTGTGCATCGTTCTCTCGTCTAAGAAAACTAATTCCCGCCCCGGCGCACCCCCCCGTCGACGGGAACTCTGCCAAATGAAATTAAGAGCCCGCCAAAGTGTGATCGGCTTCCAATGCGAAAGTGGCTGAATTTACGTAGTTTTCGCACTGCGGGATCGACCAGGAGGGCGAAAACGCACCCTCCCCGGTTGCTATCTACCGTGCGTTTGAAGCGCCTGGAAATCCTCGTAAGTGCCTGTGGAAATGGGTGTTCTTAAGTCACATCCATTTTTGTCTCAAAGTGGCATTCTGGATGCTAAGCAATGGGCAACATCCCAGTTGTAATTAAGTTCTGTAGTTTTTAGGCGAAATCCATCCAGGGGGCTAGTGATGAATGAGCAGTCCGTTCGACTAGGACCGCGCGAACAGCAAATAGTCGAGTTGCTCCTGCAAGGCTGCGACAACGCTGAGATTGCCTCCCAACTAAAGATGGCACGAAGAACTGTGAAGGCTCATTTTAACCGGCTGTTTCTCCGTTTTGGAATCACCGGCGGAATCAAGCGAGTGAAGCTCGCCACCCTTTTATACAGGAGGCAATTATGTTTGCAAACGAACGCTATGGGTCCCGTACCCCCAACCAGCGTGAACACCGCGTCATCGAACTCGTCGCACAGGGCTTGAAGAACCGCGACGTGGCCGATGCCATCGGCACCACGGAACACGTCGTGAAGAATTATCTTCGAGTGATTTACGACAAGCTCGGACTTTGGAACCGGGTAGAGCTTGCCCTATGGTATGAATCGCGACGACAAGGGCCGGAACTTCCAGCCTGAAACGTGAGCCTCGCAGACGGGCTGCAGGAGCATTTCCTGCAGCCTGCTTCACTGACAACCGAAGGCTTGCAAGTTACGCAGACGATCTGCCGCAGACTTCACACCTTTTCGGGCGGCCGCATCGAGCAATAGGCGCGCCTGGTCGCAGCTCTTCGGAACACCATCCCCTCGAAGATACAAATCGGATAAAACAATCGTGGCCGCAGGATTCCCTTTTCCTACAGCCTTCCAAAGCAACTGTACCGCTTCCTTGCTATCGCGAGTTCTACCCTGGTTGGCGTTCAGGTATTTTTCTGCCATAGCCAGGTCGTCAGCGCCGCTAAACTCAACAGACGCGGAGGAGGAGCTTCCATTCATCGGGGCGATCCGCAGCGCGGGCGGTGCAGAGATTGCTCGCTTGTGTGAGTTAGCCGGTTTTGCGGAAGGGACCATCGGGTTGAGCGGTTCCTGAGTGCTGTCTTCGCTTTTTTCTTCACCTCCGGCGCGGCTCGTTGCAGCCGTCGGTTCGGAGGTTGCCGGCGCAGGGGTTGCTGGTGCGGGTTGCGCAGCGGGAATCACTCGGGAAGGCGGCGACTGCGCAGTACCTGAGAGCGCCCCCGTTCCACGCCGTGCCATATAAATCAGTGCAGCGAGAAGGATGACCAGCCCCAGTCCCACGTAAAGCCGGTAGCGATAGGGAACCCCGCTGCGTTCCGATGCTCTACTTTGAGAGTCATCAGCGAAACCCGGAACATGTTGAGCGAAACGCGGAACCTCGTTACGAAAATGCGGAATATCGTTTGTTGAATGATGGCTCGCCCGCGGCCAAGCTGATTCCTCGCTTTCGTTTTTTTGGGCAGGAGCGGCAAAGCGATAATCGGCCTCGGTTGCTGGATCGAGGGAGTCGGTATCGAAAGACGGCAGAGGATGATCCGCAATCGCTCGTATAGTCGGCCGGAATTCATCGATTTCGGCAATGCGCTGTCCTGACGGTGCCTCCAGTTGAGAGCCGCACATGCCGCAAAATCTTTGTTGTTCTCGATTGCTATGCCCGCACAAACTGCAAATGCACACCAACTCCAAAGTTCCCGGCGGCGAATCTGATGCTTGCGTTGCCTCCCTTTCTGTCTCGCTCAACGTCTCTATAGCCGGCAGCTTCTCTAGTTCCGTCTGCCTCGTTTCCGTCTGCATCGGTGTTTCGTCGACGAGAACCTGAGAATTGGGCTGCGGCGGAGAAGTACTCTGCAGCTCTTTAAGCAGATCAGCGATCGCTTGTCCGCGTCTCTCGGGTGGAGTGGTGAAATAAACTTCTGCCCATCGTCCCATGTGAGCTGCCAGCAGCGGATTCAAAAGCGGATTCAACTCGGGATCGGGTAACGCGTTCTGGTCAGATTCTTCCGTCGGGTTGGGCACTCGCATCTCCGGGATAGGTATGATTGCACTCCCAGGAAGGAAGGTTGTCAAATCTGGCCTAGCGATGGCGCCCGTCTGCCGCTCTCAGCGCGCCGCAATCAGTCACAGGCCTTACGGGAGGCAGGTTCGAACTGATCTAATTGCGCGTTGCGCTGGCTGGTGAGCTTGCCTTTCGCGGTCTTTTCATAAAGATCGGAACCGGGGCAATAATACAGCGCCGTGTTCGGGTCAACCCACACCTGAGTATCGGGATTACCCCTGTATTCCGGGGCTTCAGGCGGATCAGCCAGACCGACAGCAATGAGGAATTTGTCGAAGGCAGAAAGGTCGGCGTCAGGAGCGGGACGCTTTGTCCGAGTCGCGCTTCTTGTTGTAACAACACCACTCTCGCGGGCACTCCCGGAGTGGTTCGACAAGATTCCCCAGCCCAGAACAATTACGACCAAAATGACCGCGACCGCAAGATAAAAATCGCCGCGACGCGAGTGCCAGAAGCGTAAGAATGCGCTTGGCGTACGTATGGCCGCCAGCGATTCCAGGAAATCCTGGGCCTTGGCGCCAGAAGTCCAGGCGAGGTCTTCCGGGGACTTTATCAGAGCCTGAGAGGATGCTTCGACACGTTGCTCGTCGACATGGGGTTCAGGCTCGGATAACAAAGGCTCCGGCAACGCAATTTCACCTTCGCTGGCAGTGAACAGCCGAGACAATTGCGGTCGATCTTCTTGCCTCAGTTCCGGCAGAGAGAGCGATTCAAGGAAGTCATCAGCACTCATCTCCGCGGGCTTCGGCGGGACCGAGTGCTTGGAGTAATCTCCATACGGCGAGTTCCCATTGGCAGGCCTGGCCGCGACGGTTTTCTCGTTCGCCTGCTGCGCGTGCCATGCGGATGCCAGCTTGCTCTGCATGGTGGACTCTTCACCATCGCGCGCACGCGGAGCGCCGCACTTCCCGCAAAACTGCTCCACTGCCAGCAGCCTACCGCCGCACTTCCAGCAGGAAGAGATTCCCGCAGGGACAGCGCCCAAGCTCGCGTTGGCGACGACTGCGGAACGATCTTCTGGCAAGACCGCGACATTCGGTTGGAACTTTTCAATTACCGCCAGCATTGCGGATCGTTCCCCGGCCGCTGACTTCTTTCTTAGTGCCGGCGTAGCGTCGCGACTAAGCGCTTCGGTGACTAATCCGGCCATCAGCTGGCAAGTATGGATGTCTTCCTCAACGAAGCCACGAATTCTCGCGAAATACAGCTCCAGTGCTCCGGCGATTTGGCCATCGTAGTAGATCGGTACAGCGAGCAGCGAGCGGATTCCTCGTTGGCGGCAGGGTTCGGGATCGAAGAGAAACTCAGTATCCAGATCCTCGGTTCGGATTACCTGGCCGGTGCGGATGCTGGCTTGGCAGACCGCGGTTAGCAGGGGAACCTCGGTTCCAGCGGGCAAAGCCGGGGAGCCTGCTCCGGCGCGATAGCGCACGGTCGCTTCGTCGAGAATTCCGATAGCAGCACCGCTCGCGTTGGTGATTCGCGCAACTCTCTCCGCCACTACGGCCAGCGCCTTATCCAATTCGAGGTGCCGAATCTGTATCTGATGTTGCGCTTCGACGATCTCCGCCAGCGTCAACGTATAGTCGACGTCTTCGCGCCTCTTTTCGTTGGACTCCGATTCCGACTCGCTCTCTGCGAACAGAGCTTGTTTGGCCAATTCTTGTTCGCGGAGTTGCTCGCTCTGAGATTCCAGGCTTTCTTCCAGTGCCTGCATCTTGCGGTTGTGCTCCTGGAGCACAAAAGCAGCTTCCAGCAGCTTTCCGAAAGTCTGCTCGTCGAGAACTGGCTTGTTCTTCTGGTCACTCACGATCTTCTCGCCCGTCTGTGGCCAGCCCGGCAGGGGGAGGTAGGCTGGCCGGAGACCAAAGTCTATTCTAGAGCAATTCTTGCGCCAAAGAACTCCAGTGTAGGACGTAGTTCCGTGGCAATCGTCATGATGAAAGATAACTCTGCCGAATTCAAGCGATTATCACGCGTCAGAAGAACAGAAGTTTCAGCAAGCGTTTCAAGACTTTCGCCTGTCGAAGGTTACTCTCGTAAGCTGCAAAGGTGTGCACACCGAACGCGAAATACGTCTCGCTGCCGAGATCGTGATGAATCTTTTGTCACCAGCGCATACCGCATGCGATGCCCAGATCGCCGCAATGGTCGCGTGGGAAACGGATTGGATTGCTGTAGAAAACGGCATATACCCGATGTTGATTTCCCAATTGAGATTGCCCGGAGTGCCCGGCTGTAGTACGGTGGGCCACCTTGGGCGAATGCCAGCGTACTTGCCAAGAGAACCAGAACGAGAACCAGCCCACGCAATATGCGCTGCCCAAGCGCTGGCGAAAGATAACACCTATCAAACCGGATGAGGCGCATCGTGAGAAAAGGCTCTCGTACATCAAGCAATATTCTGAAATCTCTTTGGTCTGTGCAAATATCGACCTGTGCAAATAGAAGCCTAACCCTCCGCCAGCACCAAAACAAACATCGTTGCGTTAATTAGATCTCCGTTTTGGGAGGGGTGGATTTCTCTACGCTGACAATTAATTCCGGGCCACTGGTATGGCCTCCGCGAGCTCCCAGCTGTTACGTGAGGATCTGCACATAGGTCTGAAGCGAGAAGGCTTAGGTTGATAAGCTCGGAGGCCTTTTCCGGAAATCCGGTTGTACCAGAAGGCGCCCGCAGCGAAGCCTGGCTAAGCCTTCTGCCGGTTCTGGTACCGCCATCCGCTTCCTATCCTTGGCCCGATTTGGGAAGACATAGCCTAGCTCGGCGTTTCTGAACTTCTTCTGAAAGCCATGGTTCTCGACCCTAAGTGCTGACACCTAGAGGCCTTAGCGGAGAGGTGAAGGGAAGGAGAAAGTTTGGCGAAAGATGTGCTTAACCTAAAGTGCGGACCGCGATCGGAATCGAAGAAAAAATTTAGCAGTGGAAGGAGAACGCAATGATGGACCTCGATAGAGTGAAGGTTACGCCTCGCGATCAGCAGGTGCTGGATTTGCTGGTTCAAGGCTGCAGCAACAAGGAAATCGCCGGCCAACTGAGCATCAGCCCGCGCACCGTGAAGCAGCATTTGCGAACGCTTTTTCTGCGCGCCGGAATACGGGACGGGCGCAAGCGCGTAAGGCTGGCTACCGCCGCCTTCGAGAAAGCAGAGTTGAAGTCATGACTCCACGTGAATGTTTGACCCCAAAAGAGATTCAAGTGGCCACCCGGGTTTGGGAGGGTCTCACCAATCGGGAGATCGGAAACCTGATGGGCACGACTGAGCAGGTCGTCAAGAATCATCTGCGCAATACCTTTGACAAACTCGGAGTTTGGAGCAGGCTCGAGCTGGCGATGTACATTGCCAGCCACGGTGGCAAGAACTGGCTGGAAGAGCCGGAACGATCTTCCTGCCCCGTGGATCGCGAGGTCGCAAGATTTGGTTAGGCGCAACTCTAAATTTGCTTCGGACGAAGGAATCAACCTTGCTGCAAAAGGTTTGCACTCGGCGATCCTCTGAGGCAAGAAAGCGGCTTTGTAAGTCATTGAAAAATCAAAAGCTTGAGTTTGGTTGTAGTAGGTCTTTCAATTGCATTGTGAGATTCGATCTAAGGGCGGTTTGGCCAGCTTAGGGCAAGCCGCAAGCGGTCCCAGGGGTGGGGTGGCATGCTTTACAAAGAGACTTTCTGGATGGCTTGCGATTCCACCGAGCAACTGCGGGCGGAGTACGGCCCGTTTCACACCCGCGCGGAGGCCGAGGCCGAGGCTCGCAAGCTGGGCTTCATTTACCTGCTGCGTTACGAACACATGCTCGATGACAACGAAGACATCCAGGAAGTGCGCTGCATCTTCGTTGAATTGCCCAGCACCGAATTTCCTGGTATGGGGTTGTCCGGCCCATCTGAGGCTGAAGCCAATTCCATTCACCTGCATACTCGTTGTGCCACCTGCGGTGAATCTGCCGCTCACGACCGGGGATGGAGGGCCGAGGTGTGGGCGGACATCCACGAATTTGAACATTCCCGCCATCGGGTTCGGCTCTTCGAACACTCGCGTGGTAACGGACTGAAGGAAATTGGTGGTTGGCGCGGATAATCTTCCTCCGCTTCGGCAGGGCCTCACGCAGCGGTCGAGAGTTCGCTGGCCGCAGCCCGATCCACAAACCAGATAAGCTTACCTTCGCTAGGGACCACCAGCTTCGAGGGATACTTTTCGCCGGGTGCATTGCCCTCAAAAACTTCGTGGAGCGCCGGTGCCTTATCGATTCCACTCACTAGAAATGCGACACAACGGGCTGCGTTGATGACTGGAAGCGTGAAGGTAATCCGGCTGGTTTTCAACTTCTCTACCCAGTTGGCCACGACGAGTCTCGACTTCTCCCGCAACCCCTCAGTTTCAGGAAACAAAGATGCCGTGTGTCCGTCTGGTCCCATCCCCAGAAGGATTAGATCGAAGCGAGGAAATTCTCCCGGCTTAAGTGCAAAAAACTTCCGTATCGTCTGCTCGTAGGCTTCCGCTGCAGCCGAAACATCCGGATTCTCGGCTGGGACACGAAAAACATTTGCCGCCGGAATCGGAGCCTTCGACAGCAGCGATTCCTTAGCCATGCGGTAGTTGCTCTCCGGATCGTCCGGCGAAACGTGGCGCTCATCTCCCCAGAAAAAAAACATTTGATCCCAGGGCAGACTCGCGCTGGCATTGGCCGCGATCAGGGTATAAAGGTTCTTGGGAGTTGATCCGCCGGAGAGCGCAATGCTGAAGCGCCCGCGCTGCCCGACCGCGTTGACGGCGGCACGAATGACTTCCTCTGCCGCGGCCTGAAACAGATCCTGCGGTGTGGTCAGCCTGCGCAGTTCCGCAGTCGCACTCACAACGACCCCACCCGGCCATTCGCGGACTTTGCAGCCGCACATCGCGCCGCCCCCAGCAGACCAGCCTTGTCGTTGGTGACGACTTGCACGGGGATACCTTCCAGAAGCGGGCGCAACCTGCCCTTCTCAAGAAAAGCTTTCATAAAAAGTGGCCCCATAAGTTTAGGAAGAATCTTTGGCGAAATTCCACCACTGAGGAAGATTCCGCCCGTCGCCATTGCTTTAAGAGCCAGGTTGCCGGCTTCCGCGCCGTAGACGCTGATCCAGAGATCGAGCGCCTGCTCGGCCAATGGATTCGTCCGATTCAGCGCGCCGCTGGAGATCTCCGCAGCCGCGTCTTTCTGGGCAAGTTGTGCGGAAAATCCGGCCGGTTCAGCCGCACACCCCTTTCCCCGCAGAAACTCATAGACGTTGACTAGACCGGGTCCGGAGAGGATACGCTCGTAACTCACATGCCCGTAGCGATTGGCCAGAAAGCGTAATAGTTCGATCTGGAGATCGCCTTGGGGAGCGAAATCGGTGTGTCCGCCTTCGCAGGCGAAAACCTGATGCTGGCTGCCATTCCAGAACAATCCGGCTTCCCCTAAGCCTGTTCCGGGCGCGATCACCGCCTGATTCCCATTCGACGGCACTACGCGGTTGAGAGCAACCAGATCTCCCGGGCCGAGCGCTTCAATGCCCCAGGCGTTCGCTTCCAGATCATTGATCAGCAACGTGGCGGGCAATTGAATTTGTTTCGAAAGGCGGGATTGTTCAATAACCCAAGGAAGATTGGATGTCTCAACGCGGCCATTATGCACCGGCCCAGCAATTCCGAAGCAGGCAATCTCAGGCCGCGTCCCCGCGTCCTGCAAAAACTTGGAGACAATCTCGCCCAGTTCACTGTACTCGCGGCTGGGAAAAATGCGCTCCGAGATCAACCGGAGATGGCCATTCTGTTGCTGAAAATATGCGAGTCGAGCGTTGGTTCCCCCGATATCACCGGCCAGGATCATTGCTCGAAGTTCCTCCAACGCCGGCCATCTCGCTCCAATAATTCGTCAGCCTCTCTCGGTCCCCAGGTGCCTGAGGGATAGTTCGGGAAGTTCCGCGGAGGCAGCGCCTTCCACAGATCGAGAACTGGATTGACCACGCTCCAGCCTGCTTCCACCATGTCCGCCCGCTGAAACAGTGTTTGGTCGCCGATCATGCAATCGTGCAGCAGCCGCTCATAGCCGGTGCTGGGCTGCTTTCCGAAGTATTGCTGATATTCGAAGTTCATGTCCACCGTGCCCAGGCGCATAATCGGTCCTGGTACTTTGGCTGCGAACTGCAGCGAAATGCCTTCCTCCGGTTGAATGTGCAATACCAACTGATTCGGCATCAAGTGTTCCACAGAGGTATCGCGGAACAGCACAAACGGAGCTCGCCGGAATTGAATCACGATGTGTGTGTTACGCGCCGGCATACGCTTACCGGTGCGGAGATAGAATGGAACATCAGCCCACCGCCAGTTATCAATCAGCAATTTCATGGCGACGAAAGTTTCAGTCCTGGAATCGGCGGGGACGTCCGGTTCCGAACGGTAGGCCGGCACCTGTTTGCCATCTTCTATGCCCTCGCCGTACTGGCCGCGCACAGAGCGGCTGAGAACCTCTTCGTCGCTGATGGGTTGGATGGCATGCAAGATCTTAGCCTGTTCGTCGCGCACAGCGTTGGCGTCAAACGAAATGGGAGGCTCCATCGCGGTGAGACTGATGAGCTGCATGATGTGATTCGGTACCATGTCCCGCAGCGATCCCGCATGATCGAAGTAGCTGCCTCGGCCCTCCACCCCCACCGTTTCGGCCACAGAAATCTGGATATGATCGATATAGCGCCGGTTCCAGATGGGTTCGAAGATCCCGTTGGCAAAACGGAAGGCCATGATGTTCTGCACGGTTTCCTTGCCCAGGTAATGGTCGATACGGTAGATCTGCTTTTCGTCGGCAAGCTTTAGCAGTTGCTGGTTCAGGGCTTTGGCCGATTCCAGATCGTGACCAAAGGGTTTCTCGATCACCACTCGTCGCCAGTGATCGTTACCTTGCTCCATCAACCCAGCTGCGGCGAGCTTTTCAATGATCGGCCCAAAGAAACTCGGCGCGGTCGCCAGGTAGTAAAAGAAGTTTTGATGAGTTGCGTGATCGAGGTCAATCTGGGCTAGGCGATCCTTGACTGCCGGATAGAGCTTATCGTCTTTGAAATCGCCGGCGTAATAATAGAAGCGCCGCGAAAAGCTCTCCCAAAGATCGTCCTGGATGCAGTCGCCGCAGTACTCTTTTACGTCTTCTTTGAGCCGCTTGCGGAAATCTTCGTCCGTCATCTGCGCCCGGGCCACGCCCAGTACCGCAAACTCCTTCGAGAGCAAGTCTGCCCGGGCCAGGTTGTAAAGCGCGGGAATCAAGAGGCGCGCCGTCAGGTCGCCGGCAGCGCCGAAGATCACCATGATGCATGGATCCCCTTGTTTACCAACGCGTGGAACTGCTGCCGTGGGCTTCTCCGCCAATTGAGCCATCCTGGGTCCTTTGCTCCCCGATGCCTGGTTATGCAGTCTTCTTTTTCGCCGCGCCCTTTTGGCCCGGCTTCCCGTCAGTTTTGACTTTGGTCAAACTATTTTAGCGCCGCTTGAATCGCGGCGGTGAGCTTATGTAACCCGCATCAACATCCCCGAGATGGACATGGAGCGCACGCCGTCCGCGCTCGGCCAGCACCTGGAAATCTCCGCGCGCCTGGGCCGCTTTACCACTCCGAATGTGTATTTCTGCTGCGGCACGGGAAGCTCCAAAGCGTCGTCGCAAGTCACTCCAGAATTCGGCCCCCGTTTCTTCTCACGCGCCGCACTGCATCGCGCTGCCAAAGGCGCTGCATTTTGCCTCCAGACTGCCGGTCGTTCACGGTAGTCTTCACCGCCGCGGCCAGGCTTTCCGGCAGCGAAGATTTCAGTCGGCTCACGCGGGTTTTCCCTTTTGTTTCGCGCTCTTCTCTACCGCCGCCAGCAATTTGTGGAAAGCATCGGCGAACAGTTTTACTCCGTCGGCAGTCAGCTTGGTGGTTACTTCTTTGATCGAGATGCCGGCTTTCGCGAGGTCATCCATCACTTTTTGCGCGGCCGGAACATTCTCGGTGAGGCTGTTCCGCAACTTTCCATGGTCGCGAAACGCATCCACCGTCACCGGAGGCATAGTGTCTACCGTGTCAGGGCCGATCAGTTCCTCCACATACATCACGTCACGGTACGCCGGATTCTTCGTGCTGGTGCTTGCCCACAACACGCGCTGCGTCTGCGCTCCTTTTGCGGCCAGCGTTTCCCATCGAGGTCCGCTGAAAAGTTTCTGGTAGCGCTGGTAGGTCAGCTTGCCATTGGCAATCGCAACTTTCCCCTTCAGGTTCTTGAGCAGTACCTGCTGTTGGGCATCAGTAGTGGTTTTCAGCTTATCGTCAATCATTGAGTCCACCAGCGTGTCAATGCGGCTGATGAAGAAGCTGGCCACTCCCGCCATTTTCTTGAGATTGCCGCCGCGCTTTGCGAGATCTTCGAGTCCGGCGATGTATGCCTCTGCAACCTTCTCGTAGACTTCCTGCGCGAACAACAAAGTCACGTTGATGTTGATACCTTCCCCAATCAACTGGCGAATCGCGGGAAGCCCCTCCGCCGTACCTGGGACTTTGATCATCACATTCTCGCGATTCACGGTCTTCCACAGCCGGCGCGCTTCGTCAATCGTCTCTTTTGTCTTGAGCGCGAGCAGGGGAGAAACTTCCAGGCTTACGTACCCATCGCGAAACTTGGATTCTTCATACACCGGACGCAGCAGATCTGCGGCGTCTTGAATATCCCGGATCGCAATCTGCTCGTAGCGGCTTTTGGTGTCCAGGTCAGGCTTCGAAGCCAGCGATTGCAAAATGTCGTCATAGAGCGAGCTCTCGGCGATCGCCTTTTCGAAGATAGAGGGATTCGAAGTCATCCCGCGAAGACCATCCTCCTCGATCAGTTTCTCAAGGGTTCCGCCCGTGATCAGATCGCGTCGAATGTAATCGAGCCACATCGATTGTCCGTAGCCCAGCAATGCTTTCAAAGGATTTGTAGCTTTTGAGGTTTCGACTACTCCAGTTGGCTGCATGATGATTTCTCCCTGATGACTCGACGGTAGACGTCGTTATCTGAATTAGACGGTGCGCGACTCTTCTCGTTTGTGTTTAGACCCAGAAGGTAGTGTCGCGGTTAATTTTCTGCAATCGCTTTACGCGCTTCTGCAACGACTGCATCTGCGGTGAAACCAAAAAATTTCAGCAAATCTTTCAAGGGTGCGGAGGCGCCGAAGCGGTGCATGCCGATCGTACGTCCCTTGAGTCCAACATATCGCTCCCAGCCAAAGGTAGCCGCCATTTCCACCGAAACTCGCGCCGTGACCGAAGAGGGAAGTACGCTTTCTTTGTAAGCCGCATCCTGGCTATCAAAAATCTCCCAGCAGGGCATACTCACCACCCGCGCTTTGATACCTTCAGCCTTGAGCTTTTCGTAGGCCTCAACGCAGAGCGAAACCTCGCTTCCCGTTCCCATCAGGATCACGTCAGGCTTGCCGCCAGGGGGGTCGGCGAGAATGTACGCGCCTCGTGCAGTGCCTGAGGCCGCGCCGTATTTGGTGCGATCAAACGTGGGAATCGCTTGCCGGGTCAGCACTAGAGCCGCTGGCTGGTGTTGCAACTGCGCAATGACCTTCCACGCTTCAACCACTTCATTCGCATCGCCAGGACGAAACAGCATCAGATTGGGCATCGCACGCAGCGAAGCCAGTTGCTCGATTGGCTGATGCGTCGGCCCATCTTCTCCCAAGCCGATCGAGTCGTGGGTAAAAATGAAAATGGAAGGAGCTTCCATCAGAGCGGAAAGCCGGATGCTGGCCCTCATGTAGTCGCTGAAGTTAAAGAAAGTTGCCCCGAACGCCCGAATTCCAGAAACCGTCAGTCCGTTTACGCTCGCGCCCATCACGTGCTCGCGGATCCCGAAGTGCAGATTGCGTCCAGCATACTGACCAGCCTGGAAGTCACCCGCGCCTTCAAATTTTAAGTTCGTTTTGTTTGAAGTAGCCAGGTCGGCCGAACCGCCAATCAGCCACGGAATATTCTCGGCTAGCGTGTTCAGCACTTTTCCTGAACTGTCGCGGGTCGCCACTCCCTTCGGGTCGGCGGGGAATGTGGGAAGGTTCTTATCCCAGCCATCAGGAAGTTCGCGTTGCTGCATTCGATGCAGTCGGTCAGCCAGTTCAGGATATTTCTGCGAGTACTCGGCGAACATCTTCTCCCACCGCGTACGAGCGGAGTGCCCGCGTTTTCCAACCCCATCCTGGAAGTGCTCGCGTACTCCTTCTGGCACAAGAAACTTGGCATCCTCAGGCCAGCCATAGAACTTCTTTGTCAGCCGCACTTCCTCTTCGCCCAGCGGCTCTCCGTGAGCCGCGTTGGTGTCTTGTTTGTGCGGCGACCCGTAGCCAATGTGGCTGTCTACCATAATTAGAGTGGGACGGTCGGTAGTTTTATGAAACGTCTCAAAAGCCCGCGCCAGCATTTCGAGATCGTTGGCATCGGCGACACGCGTTACATTCCACCCGTAGCCGACGAAGCGCGTTGCCACGTCTTCGCTGAACGACCAGTCCGCTGGACCATCCAGTGTGATGCCGTTGTGGTCGTACATCCAGCAAAGATTCGAAAGCTTTAGATGTCCGGCCAGCGATGCAGCCTCACCACCGATACCTTCCATAAGGTCGCCATCCGAACAGATGGCATAGATGTTGTAATCGAAAATTTCAAAACCGGGACGGTTGAAATTCGCGGCTAGCCATCTACTGCCGATGGCCATTCCCAAACTGTTTCCCACGCCCTGCCCTAGCGGGCCCGTGGTGGTCTCCACGCCAGTGGCGATGTGTGACTCAGGATGCCCAGGAGTCCGGCTTCCGAGTTGCCGGAAGCGCTTAATTTCCTCCATCGGGATCGCCAGCTCTTTGAGGACTTCTCCGTTTTCGTTGACTTCGCGAACTCCAGCGAGATGAAGTGTCGCGTAAAGCAGCATGGAGGCGTGGCCATTCGATAAAACGAAACGGTCGCGGTTCAGCCACTTCGGATCCTCCGGATCGTAGCGCAGGAATTGCTGCCACAGGCAGTAGGTCACCGGCGCCAAACCCATGGGCGCGCCCGGATGTCCGCTGTTGGCTTTTTGTACAGCGTCGATCGCCAGGGTGCGAATCGTGTTGATGCATAGCGTGTCGAGTTGCGTGGCGGTCACCAACGCCTGTTCACTGGTTGCCATGTGAAGTGCTCCTCCCGGACAAAACTGTTGTCAATTGAGGTGTCCTGCTGACCCTAAGCCAATTAGAGTCCCGGGACGAAAAAGGGTTTCAGCGAAAAAGGCTTTCGCTACGTATCGAGTGTATCAATTTCTCCCGAACTCATGTCGGCGGGTCTGTGCAAAATCGAAGAGAAGTGCAGAAACGGAAGAAAAACGGAGGTGTGCTATTTCAACATTTGCAGGTAGCTTTTTTCGCTGTTTGAAGCCTTAGTGGCCTCCTGAACATATTTGAGGAACTGACGGAGATTCTCTTTCTCTGCAGGCTCCATTCCTGCGAAGCGAACCCGAACTCCGCCCGCTGCGGGAACGCTGCGACTTACCACTCCATTCAGCGCCAGTCCCTTTACCCAAATCTTGCCGCTGGCAACCCAGAGTCCGATCTCAACTTTAGCGCCGCCGCTGACGGCGGTTGCAGTCTCGATCTGGCATCCTCCCATGCTTGTGTTGGACAGATTACCCCAGATGGGAGCATCTCCCTCATTGACGCGCAGCTCCACCGCCACAAAGCATTTGATCCTGGGATGCCGCCTTCGATCTTGTCCCCAGTTGGCGCTGAAGAGATCGGGCTCAAACGGTGGAACAGCCGTGGCCGGGGAAGGCAGGGATGGCAGCGGCACGTTAGCCGCGTCGGTTGAGGTAGCTGTCTGCGTTGAGGTCGCGACGATTGCCCTGCCGGAAGACTCTTCCTTGATCGCCCGCATCGCCTCAATCAAAGCTTGTTCTCTGCGCTCGGGCGGGGCATCGCGATAGGCCTGCAGCAGCTTTCCCAGGTTGCGAGCCAGATCCGGGTCGGTGAGCAGCCGGGTCCAGTCCGTTCCTGCGGCCGGCGTAGGCCTCGAATTACTCATGATAAAGAATATCCCGTCCGCTTTTTAGAATAACTCTGCAGCTTGAACTTGAACCACAAGTAACCGGTTCACAAGATGACCGAAGTCATCCAGCATGTTCCTAACATTGCACGCGCAGCCTATTGGGTTTCAGGCTAGGGTGATGGTGAGAGCTGCGGCAAGCTTTCTAGATAAGTCTTCAGCGTTTCCTGCTGCGTACTTGTAAGAGACAGAAATTCAAATCCGTACTGATATCCACGCCGATAACGTACCACCGCCCGCACTTCCCACGGTTCGATTGATCCAGGCAGCGAGAAGGTTAAGCCGACAACCTCGCCACTATTCATCTCTGTCGCTAAAAGTATGCCGATCCCGGCTTCGGACAGATCCCTGCAATGTCCATCGATCGTCTGGTACTGATTTTCCAGATAACTAACCGCAACTCGGAAGTCGGCACGGTATCTCGTGTGCCGTCTACGGCGGCGGTCGGTCTGACTTGCTGCGACCTGTCGTCCTGGAGCTGGCATTCCGTGAGCGAACCTTCCGGGGAGTGTTTCCTGGAGCTTTCGATTGCGATTAGCGAGGCTCGAATATGATTTCTACAAGCCCGACGGTTTCATCCGGAGCAGCCTCGAACTTCCACTTGCGGACCGCATCCATGGTTGATTGGATTGGCACTGGAAACGGACCGGCATACAGAGCAGCGGGCCACCATCCAACTACACAAGCGATGCATCGGATGGAAGGACCTTCCCGGTTACTCTATTAGCAGCGCTGAGACCAGGAAAGTGCCTAAAGTAACCGTGCGGAACCAGATTTCGTTGTGCGCCGTTTTTTGGAGAAATACCCGGTCCCTTGTTATCCCGGAGGCATCCAAATGTCGATTCGGAGACGGCCGGCTTTTGTATCGCGAGATGCTTCGTTAGAATCAGTACTTTGACGATATGCTATGAACGAGAAAGGTCGTCCCGAGGAGTTTCCGTACAAAGGGACTTTTTCAAAACTGGGAATGCCCCGCTCCTTGTTTCATCCAAACCGCAGACGTCCTGCTCTTATGCTGGTGCTTCTACTGGCAACTGGCCTCAGCGCTCAGGACTCAACGTCTACTCCTTCTATCACCCTTCCCGGCTCGCAGAGCCCTTTCACCGGCAGTGAACCGGAAGGCAAAGCCACACCGGAGGTGTTGCGAATTGGATTTCAAGAGGCCATTGATCGCGGGCTGCGCAATAACCTTGGCTTGCTGCTTTCAGGCGATCAGACGCTCATGGCGCGCGGCGAGCGGTGGAAAGAACTCAGCTATCTTCTGCCCAATGTTTCGGCCCAAGTCCAGGAGGATGTTCAAAACCTAAGCCTCACTGCCCTTGGCTTGAAGGGCAACATTTTTCCGTTCCCCTTTCCGCGCGTGATTGGCCCGTTCAATTACCTCGACGCGCGCGCTTCACTGACGCAGTCTATTTTCGATTTTAAGAAGATCGAACAGGAACGCGCCTCCTCTGAGAGCTTGAAGTCCGCACAATACAGCTATAAAGATGCTCGGGAGTTGGTCGTGCTAGCGGTGGGTAATGCCTACCTGCTGTCGATCGCCGACGCCGCGCGGATTGAAACCGCGGACGCACAGGTCGTGAATGCGCAAGCACTCTATGACAAGGCAGTCGACCAACAGAAGGCAGGTCTGAGCCCAGCGATCGATACTCTGCGCTCTCAAGTCGAGTTGCAAACCCGGCAACAGCAGCTTATCGTGGCGCGTAATGATTACGCCAAGCAGAAGCTCTCCTTAGCTCGCATCATCGGCTTGCCTCCAGGTCAGGAGTTCGTTTTGACGGAAAAAGCTCCCTACCAGGCGCTTACCCCGCAGCCCGTTGAGGTCTATCTGCAGCGAGCTTACACTTCACGGTCGGACTACCAGGCGGCGCAAGCGCAAGTCCGCTCTGCCGAGTTGTTGCGCAGGGGTGCTACTGCCGGCCACTATCCCAGCATGGACTTAAATGCAAACTTCGGCGACATTGGCGTTACGCCGTCCGAGTCGAATGGAACCTGGCAAGTGGCCGGAAGCCTCAACATTCCCATCTTTGCGGGAGGAAAAATACATAGCGATGTTCTCGAGGCTGAGGCCCAACTGAGACAAGCGCGTTCGCAACTGGGCGATCTGCGCGGCCGCATTGACTATGACGTGCGCACCGCGTTGTTAGACTTGAACGCCGCCGCTGAGCAGGTCGAGGTCACACGCAGTTCGGTCGATTTGGCAGAACAGGCGCTTACCCAATCCAGGGATCGTTTCACTGCCGGAGTTACCGACAACCTTGAGGTGGTGCAGGCGCAGGAGGCAGTTGCCAGTGCCCACGAGAGCTATATCCAGAGCCTGTACTCGCATAATCTTGCGAAGATAGAACTGGCCCGGGCTATCGGGGAGGCAGAACAGGGAGTTAACCGATATCTGAAAGGCGAACACCAAAATTAACTATGGAACCGACGACGCAAAGTCCTCCCGCGCAAAGCCCGTCCGCCGCACCGCCGGAGCAGTCTGAAAGCCGTCCCAAGCCGCTACCGGCGACGGAACGGGACTTCCGCACTCGTCCCTCGCGAACCGCCAGCCCGGGTTTTCGAATTGGCGTCATCATTGCAGTGGTGGTGTTGCTGGTTGTGGGGTTCTTCGTCTACCGCTATGTTTCCAGTTACGAATCCACCGACGATGCCGAAGTTGACGGCCACATCAATTCCATCAGTCCTCGCATTTCGGGCCACGTCATCAAGCTCAATGTGAACGATAACCAATACGTGCAGGCAGGTACGGTTTTGGTGGAGATCGATCCCACTGACTACCAGGTTGCTTACGAAAAGGCTAAAGCCGAATTCGAAGATGCGCAAGCCACCGCTGCTGCAGCTGGCGTCAATGTGCCAATCACCGACGTCAGCACGAGCAGCCAGGTGTCCTCGACTGAAGCCGACGTGGCTAGCGCCCGCGCCGGAATCGTCGCTGCGAGGCAGCAGTTTGATGCAGCCAAAGCGCAGCTTGTCCAGGCCCAAGCCAACAATGTGAAAGCGCAAAACGATCTCGTCCGCTACAAGCAACTGGTCGACAAACAGGAAATTTCGGAACAGCAATACGATCAAGCCGTAGCCGCTGCCGCGGCCGATGCTGCTGCCGTCGAGGCTGCTCGCCACACGGCTGATGCCGCGCAATCCCAGGTGACTCAGGCCCAGGGAAAACTTGTGCAAGCGGAGGCCGACTACCGCAACGCTCAGACTGCCCCAAGGCAAATGCAGGTAATACGCTCCAGAGCCGCGTCGGCGGAGGCGCAAGCACTGCAAAAAAAGGCCGACCTTGATCAGGCGCAACTCAATCTTCTGTACACAAAAATCATTGCTCCGGTTACCGGAGAGGTCAGCGATCGCACCGTCGAAGTCGGACAGAATGTCGCTCCCGGCCAGGAACTCATGAAGGTGATTCCGCTCAACGATGTCTGGATCACCGCCAACTACAAAGAGACCCAACTTCGCGAGATGAAAGTTGGCCAGCCGGTCACGGTTGAAGTGGATTCCAGCGGAAGAAGCTACAAAGGCAAGGTCGACAGCATCGCAGGCGCAAGCGGCGCCCGTTTTAGCTTGCTGCCTCCGGAAAATGCCACCGGGAATTATGTGAAGGTCGTGCAACGTATTCCGGTAAAGATCGTGCTCGATCCCGGAGAAAACAAGGATCAATCGCTGCGCCCAGGAATGTCCGTTGAACCCAAGGTTTGGATCCGGCAATGAGTGCCGGTACCACCCCATTCGACAATACAGTTGCCTGGCGTCCGGCAGTCAATCCATGGATCATCGCCATTACCGTTACGTTGGCGACTTTCATGGAAGTTCTCGACACTTCCATCGCGAACGTAGCTCTGCCACACATCGCGGGCAGCCTCTCCGCTGGACAGGACGAGAGCACATGGGTTCTGACTTCCTACCTGGTCTCGAACGCCATCGTGCTTCCGCTCAGCGGCTGGCTCTCTTCCATCATGGGCCGCAAGAACTTCTACATAAGTTGCGTGGCCTTGTTCACCATCAGTTCTTTTCTGTGCGGTTTGGCGCCGAACCTGGCGACCCTTATCGTATGCCGCGTGCTGCAAGGCGTTGGCGGAGGTGGACTGCAGCCCAGCGAACAAGCCATATTGGCCGATACTTTTCCTCCCGCCAAGCGTGGCATGGCCTTTGCCGTCTACGGCGTCGCCGTGGTCACGGCGCCGGCCATTGGTCCAACTCTCGGAGGGTGGATTACCGACAACTTCACCTGGCGCTGGATTTTCTTCATTAACATTCCTGTCGGAATCATTTCCATGCTGCTGAGCTCGCGGCTGATTCAGGACCCTCCATACTTCAAGCGCCGCAAACTCAGTGAAACTACCATCGACTATGTCGGCCTTGGTTTTGTGGCGCTGGGCCTGGGAGCTTTGCAGGTCGTCCTTGATAAGGGACAACGTGACGATTGGTTCGAATCCCATTTCATCGTCATTCTTTCGGTGATAGCCGCAGCCTCGCTGCTCTTCGTCATCTTCTGGGAATGGCACCACAAAGATCCCATCATTGATCTGCACCTGTTCCGTGACCGCACATTTGGGATCTCCAATCTTCTGATGTTTATGCTGGGCTTCGCTTTGCTCGGCAGCACGCTATTGCTCCCTCTATTCATGCAAACTCTCCTGGGATACACCGCAGAGCAAGCGGGACTGGCTCTAATGCCCGGCGGGTTCACGATTATGCTTTTGTTGCCCCTGGTGGGATTCTTGCTCTCGCGTTATAGTCCGCGCTGGCTGCTGGTGTTTGGCTTGGTCATGCTTTCCGCTTCGTTGTTCCACATGACAAGTTTTGATTTGCAAATTGATTTCCACACCGCGACTTTCGCTCGAATGTTGCAGGCTGCGGGAATGGCGTTCCTTTTCGTTCCTATCAATACGGCAGCTTATGCTTACCTGCCGCGGGACAAGAACAATGCTGCCTCGGGCCTGATGAACCTCGCGCGCAACATTGGCGGCAGCGTCGGCATCTCACTGGTTACCACCTTGCTGGACCGGCGCGGCCAGGTTCACCTGAACTATCTGTCCCGTCATCTGAGCGCTTCGAATCCCGCGTTTCAGTCGATGATGCAAGGGACGACGCAAGCCATGCGAGCGCATGGCGCGAATTCGGTATTCGCCACGCAGCAGGCTTATGCCATGATTCAGGGCACCGTGCAGCGGCAGGCGACAATGCTGGCTTATATCGATGACTTCCGGCTTCTTGGGTTTGCCATTCTGGCGATGGTCCCGCTTGTCTTCCTCATGAAAAAAGGCAAACCCGGGGCAATGGCTGTACACTAATTCGCGGTAAATTCGTTCGGATCGACCTAATTCGCGGTAAACTGGCTGGCGACAACGGTGACTGGCTATGTTTCGCGTGATCACCATCGAGCGCGAGTTCGGCTCTGGAGGCGGCGCGATTGCCGCCCAACTCGCCCAATATCTCGGGTGGAATCTGTGGGACAAGCGTCTCACGGAGGAGATTGCCCGCTTGGCGAATGTTGACGCTTCCACGGTGAAGCGCTGCGACGAGCGCATGGACAGCCGCTTCTACCGTTTAGCGAAAACTTTCTGGCGTGGCAGCCACGAATCCAGCTCTCATCTGGGCAATCAGGCCTTTGATACCGATTGCATGATGGAATGGATGGCACAGATCACCGCCAGTATTGCCGAGGAAGGAAATGCGGTGGTTGTAGGCCGGGGTGCGCCCTATTTTCTTCGTGAGCATCCCGATGCCTTCCATACGTTTCTCTATGCGCCACGCGCCGAAAAAGTTCGCCGCCTTCTGCAAGACGGATCGACCACAGCGGAAGCGGAAGAGCTGGTTGAATCGGTGGACCGCGAACGTATCGCCTTCGTCAAACATTACTTCAACGCCGATTGGCCCACCCGCTCGCTTTACCACCTTATGATCAACACTGCCGTAGGCAACGAAGCCGTCATCGATACACTCCTGCACACCATGCATCGGATTGCCGGCCATCCCAAAGCCACGGACTACGAACCTCCCAGAGTTTCCAGTTCTGTCTAGCGGCCAGTTAAATTTCGTCCCCAACCTTCTTGAGAAATGATTGCGATCAAATTGAGCCCTTGCCCTATAATTGGCATGTGCTGACCGAAGAAGACAAGCAGTGGATTCGAGAGCACCTCGAGAAGGTTGAACCCACTCTGCTGACCGAGTTTCACAAGTGGGCGTCCCCGGTCGAATTGCGTCAGCGGAGCCATGCCGCAGTCCTTCGCGCGCTGGATGCCGAGGTTGAGTCTCTATCAGACCGGCTCAAGAATCTCGAAGGCCGCTAATCGATTCCTAGTCGGAATAGTTTGTGTTTGAACGTGAGTGGACGTGGTCGTTACTGCGCAGGTGGACCTCGGGCCGGTCAGGGAGTCAGCGCGGCCGCCCCGGCGCTGGACAGCAATCCTCCACACATACATCTGCCCGCGGTCCGAGCGATCCCAGCGCCCTGCGTTCCTGCGCTGGATCGATCCGCTCCAGAATCAACTCGCGAATCATCCCGATGAACTTCGGATGCGCGCCTACGGTTTTTGCGCTCGTCATCGGCAAGCTCAGCGAATCGCAAAGCTGCCGCGCTTCCACATCCAGATCGTACAGCACTTCCATGTGGTCGGAAATGAAGCCGATCGGAGCGAGCACGACAGCGGATGCCAGGTTCTTTGACTTCACCTCGCGCAGATAATCGAGAATGTCCGGCTCTAACCAGGGCTGTCCCGGAACGCCGCTGCGGCTCTGATAAACGAGCACATCGTTTTGCTGCCCGAGCGCTCCCGAAACCAGGCGCCGTACCTCTTCAAGTTGCTTCACGTAGTCGCTGGTGTTAGCCATCGAAAGCGGAATACTGTGCGCGGTATAAATTATCTGGATGTTACCCCTCGCGTCAGGTGGAACAGCCTGCAGTGCCTTGCGCACACGTTCCACCGTGACTTCGATGAAGGCCGGATGGTTGAAGAATGCCCGTAGTTTATCCACCTCAGGAGCATTTTGCCCCACTTCGCTCCGCGCTCGCGCAATATCTTCGCGATACTGCCGGCATCCTGAGTAGGAACTGTAAGCCGAAGTCACAAAAGCGACTGCGCGCCGAATTCCATCCTGCTTCATTTTTCTCAGAGTCTCGGGCAGCAGCGGATGCCAGTTGCGATTTCCCCAATAAACTGGCAGCTTGGGGCCGTTGCGCTGCAACTCCGTTTCCAGCGCGGCGATCAGTTCCCGCATCTGCTGATTAATCGGGCTCTTGCCCTCGAAGTGATAGTAGTGCTCGGCAACGGTCAGCATGCGCTCGCGCGGAACGTTTCGCCCCCGCAGCACGTTTTCGAGGAAAGGGATTACTTCTTCCCTGGATTCCGGCCCCCCAAAAGAAACCAGCAGAACGGCGTCGTAGTTCATGTCGAGATAATGATTGTGACTCAAATCCAGAGACTAGAGTGTACTGCGGCGAGGGCTTCGCTCGAAAACCTAGAATGTGAACCGTGCTGAAAACTGCAGCACACGAGGAAGCCCGTTCGGGCTAATTTCCTGCAGGGTCCCGAAATTCCCGGGTCCCGAATTGGGCACCAGATAGCAGCTTTGATTCAGCGTTGCGCCGTCCCCGCAATGGGTCCCAATGGGATTGTATTGCAGCTGGTTGACGCCATTGCCGTTCTGCACGTAGTAGTTCGCGTGGTTGAATAGATTGAAGGCCTGTGCTTGAAGCTCCAACTCCCTGCCTTCCCTGATCTCGAAACTGCGGGCCAGTCCAACGTCGATTCTCTCCAGCCAGGGGCCATAGAAAGAATTCAGCCCGATTCCAGGTGTGGGTCCGCCGCCATTGATTCCACCTGCGGTGTTCGCGGTGTCCTCATTGAAGGCGGTGTCATTGAGGTTTCCGTTGGCACCGTTGCAATTGTTGAACGACAGGGTCGAACTGGTACACGCGGGGCTCAATAACCCTGCATAAGGGCGGCCAGAAGAGAACTCCATAACACTGCTCAACCTCCAGTGCGATAGCAGCGCGCGACCGGTACTGGAACCAGTCAACGCTTCCAGCCTAGGCCGGTAGACCGCAGCCGCGCTGATACGATGCCGTTGGTCGAGCAGCGACGGAGCGTGCGTATTGCTGAAGTCGAACTGGTTGTTGAAGTCCATTCCATCCAGCATGATGCTCTTGGCGAAGGTATAGGAAAACTGCAGCGTAAGCCCCTGGGACATACGACGCTGTACCTGCAGGAAGACGGAGTTGTAATGGTTTTGCCCGGGGCTGATGAGTTCGTTGATCTCGCCGAGGTTGCGGTCGATGCGGCCTTCTGTGAGCAGACCATTGTCCATGTTGGGCTGGGTTATCGACCGCCCGTTGCAGGGCAGCGTAATCGTGTTGGGTGGGCAAACAATGTACGTGGTCGTACCCTGCAGCGGATTCAGGTTCAAATCATAGGCGCTGCCGGAGAGCAAATGCACGCCGTGATTCCATATAGTGCCGATGCTTACGGTTGTGTTCTCGAAAATCTCCCGCTCAATCTGCAAACTCGCCTGCAAAATATAGGGTGCCCGGAACTGCGGCGAGACGACGGAAATATCCGGAGAAGTCGCAAAGAGCGGAGAATTGGCGGGGAGAACATTCGGAAATGTTGGCAGCTGTTGATTCGGCGACCCGCCGTTGTAACTGACGCTGGCTGAAGACTGCTGTGACGCGAGGCCGTTCGAGATGACCGAGTTCCGGTAATTCAGGCCGTTCATGTTGGTATAGAACTGCCCGAATCCGCCGCGGACCACCGTTTTTGCTGCAGGTTGCCATGCAAATCCCAGGCGCGGTGCCAACCTTCGGAATTGGTTGGGATACTGCCCGGTGAGCGGGAAGGCTGGGTTTTCCGCAGGCTGCGGGTAAACTTGAAAGTCCTCGCGCAAGCCCATTTCCAGCGTCAGCCGCGGCAAGGCGCGGAAGGAATCCTGCACATAGAATCCGTAGTAAGGTACCGCAAAGGAAAAAGTCGGGCTGCCGGAAGCCTGACTAAACACGTTGTATTGGCCGAGTGCAAATGCTTCCAGATTTGAGAACTCATAGCTGCCGAGGGGCGACCCGAACTGGACAGCGGCGTTCGGGTCTGCGCCGCCGTCTTCGGTATCCGAATCCCGGGCGCGGCTGAAATCGAAACCGAATTGCAACGTGTGCTTGCCAATCACGTAGTCGATGCGGTCCGCGAGAGACCACTGCCTCTCAAAAACTTTCCCAAGAGAGAATGGAGCGTTGCCAAGAATGAAAGAGGCTGGACTATCCAGTATCACCGTGGGAGTGTTCGGCGCCAAACCGGTCGGCGTCGAAACTTCGTTGTCTTGAGAAGTGCCCGCATGGAATTCGTTCAGCAGCTTTGACGAGAACGTGTGCGTCCATCCCAGGCTGGCTTGGAACTCGTGCACGTAGGCGTTGGCCAGGGTTTGTAATCCATAGGTGCCGACGGTCGGGTCGGTGATGACGCCCCCGGGTGAGTTGAACCGGTTCAGGTTCAAGCTAAGGAATAAACCGTCGCGGGAAGTCGCTTGGTAATCCAGCCGGGGCGTAAACACCAGATCGTTGCGTTTTCTCGCTTTGGTGCCGAGATTGGAGGTCAGTGCATTCACCACGTTCGACACTTGCTGCAGATATACAGGATTGGCGGGATCAGGGGCGGTGTCGCTGCCTGGAACAGGCAAGGGGCCGTTCGGCGCGGGCAGCGTCGTTCCGGGCAGGATGCCAAAGTTGGCGCTCAAGAAAGCAGGTAAGTTTGCCGGCGTCGTCGCTAACGCCGTGTTAATAACGGGAATCGGATTGTTCCGCAGCTGTTGCTCATAATCGATGAAGAACCATAAGCGGTCGCGAACAATCGGGCCACCCAGTCCAGCGCCGAATTGCTGCAAATCATCTTCCGGTTTAGGAAAGCCGCTGGCTTTGTCGATGGCGTCGTTGGCTCCCGTCGCGGAGTTCCGGTTGTAATAGAACGCACTGCCGTGAAAGGTGTTGCTTCCTGACCGCGTAACGGCATTCACGAAACCCGCTCCACCTCCATACACGGCGGAGTACGGGCTCACTGAGACCTCAAACTCCTCGATGGCATCCTCGCCATAAAGATAAGGGATGCGGTAACGGCCTAAGATGTCGGCGAAGTAGTTGTTGGTGGCGTTAGTTCCGTCGACGGTGAAAGCATTGGAGCCATTTCCATTGGCGTAACCCGAGTCTTCTCCCCCCTGCTGTCCGGCAATGCTCACCAGGCCCGTGTCGCCGTCGTAGCTGGTATTCGGAGTAAGCACCGTAAAGTCAGTGTAACGACGCCCGTTGAGGGGCAAATCCTCGATAAGTGACCGGTCGATCACCGTGCTCGCCGAGGATTCCTCCGGCCGCAACAGGGGCGTCATCCCGATTACTCTAACTGAGTCCTTGCCGGCTCCCACCTGCAGCTTGATATCCTGCACTGTAGTATTTCCCACCAGCACCCGCACCAAGGCCTCGACCTCGCGAAACCCTGTGAGGTTGGCCGTAATGGAATAGGTGCCTGGCATGACTGCGGGAAAACGGTAGAGTCCCGCGTGATTCGTCTCCGCAGCAATCCTTACCCCAGTCCCCAGATTCTGCACAACCACCGACGCTCCGCGGACCACCGCTCCACTTTGATCTGTGATTCGGCCGCTAAGCGAGCCTGTCAAAACGACATTCTGAGCGTTCAGCAATGCGCAACTCGCCACCGCGACCAGCGCGCTGCTTACGAGCAGACGACCGGCATGCCGGAGGGTTCTCGCGCTAAATAAGGTTTCCATTTTCATTTTGAGTTTCATCTAAGGAGGTTCATGATCAAGCGGTGCACGCCCTTAGAATCTGACACCAACTGAATACGAAATTCAAGCTAGCTGAAGCGCTACTATCGGCGGTCGTACAGGTATTGAAGCTAGTAAGGGGCAAGCGAAGACGCCTGCCCCTTCATAAGCTTTGCGCCGAGCGCATCCTGGCCGTCGTCGTCCTCTTTCTGCGACGACGCCGGACTGTGGCGCCGTTCGGGCATCTGCGAGTCCACTCCTTTGACAGACTTCCCAGATCATCATCATTTCGTTTAGTTCCCACTCCGGGGCTGTCGGGATGGGTTGACAGTTGGGAGGATCGGTGTCAGTGGACCCAAGCTAGGACCGCGATCCGACTGCACATAATAGGGAGTTTGTATGGAGGAAGTATTAACCGCAGATAAAATTTCCGTGAATCGTCTTTCTTTTGAGGATCGTCCTTAGAGGATCGTCCTTACCGATGTGGAAAGCCGGCGACCCATCCGTTCGATGATATCTTTAAGATGTTGTAGTGACAGGGTGTTCGGACTGCGGATTTCTGCCGGGAAGGTTTCTTCAGCGCGTCTAGTGATTTCTCAGACTAAAACCGACCAAAGACGTCAATCATATTGAGCAGGCGGACTCGCATGTTACGCTTCAGCGGAGACTATGGAACGGAAAGTGCTTCGGCGGGTCTTTAAAGCATTTCAGTATCGGGACTTCCGCCTGATGTGGTTTGGCGCGTGTACGTCTAGCATCGGTACATGGATGCAGATTGTGGCGCAGGGTTGGCTGATCTACCGCCTCAGCCACTCGGCGTTCTTGCTGGCGCTCGATCAATTTCTTGCCGGCATCCCCATCTTCCTTTTCTCCCTGATCGGCGGAGTGGTGGCCGATCGCGTGGAGCGCCGGAAAATTCTCCTCGGCTCCCAATACGTGCAGATGGCCACGGCCGGGATACTTACTGTTCTCGTCGCGACTGGGCTGGTGCACGTCTGGCACATTCTGTGTCTCTCTTTTATTTCCGGCTTCGCCCAGGCCTTCGGTGGCCCGGCCTACCAGGCGCTGATTCCCACGCTTGTCGAAAGAGAAGACATGCCGAACGCCATCGCCTTGAATTCGATCCAGTTCAATGTCGCAGTTATGGTAGGGCCGGCGCTGGCTGGGCAGGCATTGGCGAAGCTGGGAGAAAAATGGTGTTTCGGCTTAAACGCGCTTTCGTTCCTTGCGCCGATCATTTCGCTTTCCGTTATTAGCGCGCGCTTTCTTCCGCTGAAGACCACCGAGTCGATGTACAGCAGCCTGAAACAGGGTATTCGATTTGCCCGCAAGCAAAATTCGATGGAAGCACTGATTGTTCTGGCTTTCTGCATGACCGCGCTGGGCATGCCCATGCGCACCTACATCCCGGTTTTTGTGAAGGACATCTTTCACCGTGGTCCGGAGACTTATGGCAACCTCCTCTCACTGATGGGACTGGGTTCGATCTTCGGTTCGCTAATAATCGCGAGTGCGGGCAATATGCGAAAAAAAGGAATCGTCGCGCTTGGCGCGCTGCTTTGCCTGGGTGCGGGAATTTCCGCCTTTGCCCTCTCAAAATCAGTGCCCTTCAGCGGCGTCACCCTGGTGCTGGTGGGTGCTGCCATGATGGCCGTCTTCGCGACGGTCAATTCCCTCGTGCAGTTAATTACCACGAACGAAATGCGCGGACGGGTGATGAGCGTTTACAACTTCGCTTTCCGCGGCGGCATGCCCATGGGGAACCTTTTGTCAGGCTGGCTCGTTCCAATGTTCACCGCGCCGGTCGTGCTTGGCGTGAACGGCATACTGCTCATCCTGCTGGCTCTTTATTTCTTATTGGTGCAGCGACGGCTGGCTGCGCTTTAAGCTGTTTGTGCCGGGCACTTCTCAGCCCTCCACATCGGACGCTGGATACGCTTCAAACGTACTGTGCGCCAAAGGAGCATTACGCCTACCGCGAGGCACAATGAGACGCTCACGATAGAAGCCTCGGGTCCAAAGGCTCCGCCCGTCAAGATTGTGGGACCACTCAGAGTTCCACGACTGAGGGCAAGCGTTTGCGGGCCGCCGGAGACAGACATTCCGAACAGCGTGCCCTCGGCAAAATTCCAGCCGAAGTGTAATGCAATTGGCATCCAGAGGCGCCCGGTTATGGCGTACGCTGCCCCCAGCAGCACCCCGGCTTCGAGCGCAATTGCAGTAGAGCTCAAAAGGGTAGCTCCATGGTTTGCAGCGTGTGCGGCACCGAATAGCACTGAAGTGACCACGAGGCCCATCCATGTTCCCGTCGCCAGAGAGACCAAGCGAAAAAGGTAAGCACGGAAAATGATTTCTTCAAGAACCGCCGCGCACAGAGCGAACAGGGCGCCGCTGCCCAGGCCCGCAAACGTTCCCCAGTTGGTGGGATGGTATATCCCCAAGGCCCAAAGGACAGCCATCACGGCGGAGAATAGCCCGATGCCAATCGCCAAGCCAACGGCGAATTCTACAATCCTGCCGCGAGTATTCAATTCTGGCGGACGCCAGTGCTCGATCCCTCGCGAAAAAAGAATGTAGGCAGCCGCGGCCACGCTCGCGCCGATAATCAGCCGAGCCAAAACCGGAACGTGCCCGTACATTGCCCGCATGAGCACCACTACAATCGCTAGAGTAATGAAAAAACTCAAGACTCCGCGCCCCAATTGCTTGCCCGGTCGCTTCGTTTCAAGGGCCGTATCTTCGACTTCCATTTTGACGCCCCGAGTTCCCAAGCAGTCTACACTCAGTGTCCTTCGTGTTCTCTTGTCCTTTTAATTTGTGGGGGCGAGGGAAGGCGTTCGGAATTTCTCCAAGAAGATTTGCGGGATGCGAGACAGGACGTTGGGTTCAAGACGATCAGCCAGGTCTCAGCAGAGACCGCCAAAACAAAGAATTTGGTGCGCCCGGAGAGATTCGAACTTGAGGCGTTTTGCGGGCGTGAGCGAAGCGGGAGCCCGCAGCCGAAATCCTGAGCCAGGTTTTTGGCGAAGGATCTTAATCCGAGAAGGAATCG